>Ga0256827_10000502_pt1 | contig 24339 bp, 19 predicted proteins | sample CV84metaG_FD_185977 | JGI IMG/M metagenome (GOLD analysis project Ga0256827, IMG submission 185977) | Hydrothermal vent microbial communities from East Pacific Rise, Pacific Ocean - CV84 | ecosystem: Environmental > Aquatic > Marine > Hydrothermal vents | place: Pacific Ocean: East Pacific Rise...
TAGCCATCAAGCTTCAATTAATCGAATTTTAGACAATATTTTAGTTAATGCATCAAAATATAATCGAAAAGATGGAGAGATAAAAGTTCAAATTACACAGAAGAGCATCATTATTTCTGATACAGGAGAGGGGATAAAAAATGCAAAAGAGATTTTTAACCGATTTTACAAAGAGCATGAACGAGGCTTAGGTATAGGTCTACATATTGTTAAAAAATTATGCAATGAATTGGGGATAAAGATAGAGGTTCAAAGTAAATTAAATCAAGGAACTACTTTTTCCCTTACGTTTTCAAAAGCGATGATAAAAAAAGAGTCTTAATAAATATCATGTTTACAACTCCTCATTAAAAATCACAATACTTTTTACTTTTGCTCCTTCATCCAAGCAAGAGATTTTATGTTTTTGTGGCGATAAATATTTATAGATAGGTCTACCTGATATTCCTATAATAGGGGTTTGCTTGTCTATTAACCAATAAATTGTACTGTTTTGTTCAAAAGAGTAGCAGTTTAACATCGTTTTTTTCATCTCATTTGGCAGTAATTGATTATGGATATAGGTTTTATTGTGAATTGGGTTGGTAATAAGGGGCTTGTACTTTTTCCACTCTTGATAACATTTATGTTTTGAAAGCTCTTTTATAGAGCTAATGGTTTGTTGCTTTAAGAGGTACGATAAAACTTCAGCTCGCATAGTAGAACAGTTGTTCTGTAGTTTTACATTTTTGATTAGCTCATCTTGAACACTGTTTTTACACTCATTAATCTGTATTGCATCTTGGCATATTTTTTTACTTATAATCCCTTTTGGTTTTGAAAACCATGGCTCTCTTTTAAGCTCTTTAAATATTTTAAACAGGGTAGGGGAGGCAATTCGTAATCCTGTGGGGTAGACTCCATGAGAGGCTTTTGAGGCTCTTCCTGAAAAATTTCCATACCAAACAGCAACCGTATATTTGGGGGTATAGCCAATGGTTAGCATGTCTTTTGCATGAGCTGAAGTCCCTGTTTTGAAGGCTATCTTTTTTCTATCTTTCATGTGTTCCCAAGAAGAAGAGAATGAAAGTCTGGGGGCATCGGCTAAGATATTAGAGATAAGATAGCTTGATTCTGGGGTTAAAATTTGGCTTTTTTTGTAGCGATGCTCTTTTATAAAAGAGGCTTTTTGGTAGATGCCTTTATTGGCTAGCATGGCAAAAAGTTGGGCATTTTCTATGAGTGAAAGTCCAAATCCTCCAAGTGTCAAGGATGAGCCGTAATAGGATTTTCTATGGATAAGTGAAGAGATATTTGCTTGTTTTAAAATGCTGTAGAGGCTTTTATCTTTGAGTAGTCTGTCCAATTCAACAGCAGGAATGTTTAATGAAAGTTGCAAGGCTTCTGTGGCTGTTATCTCTCCTGCATACGCTTTAGAATAATTTTTTGGTTTGTACCCCTCTATAAAGAGTGGTACATCGTAAAGTTTTTTTAAAGGAGTAATTAAGCCTTCTTCTAAAGCTTTAGCGTAGACTAAAGGTTTAAGTGTCGAACCTGGGGAGTGTAGGGCAAGTAATCCATTGTTTTGACCACCATGAAGATTATCATAAAAGTTGTTTGAACCGACATAGGCTAAAATTTCCATACTTTTGTTCTCTATAATAAGGGCTGAAGCATTATAAACGTTAAACTTTTTAACGTTATTCATATCTGATTGTAAAATTTGCTCTACTTTATGTTGTAAAACAGTATCAATATTTGTATAAATGTTTCCCTCTTGGTTTATTTGAGCTGAAAGATGAGGTATCTGATGGGGAAGAGGTTCAATATTTACCGTAATTCTCTCTTTTAATGCTTGTTGGTATTGAAGGTCTGTTAAAATTTTTAACTCAAAAAGTCGTTTGAGCAGTCGGTTTTTTATCGCATTAATATCTCGTGATTTTTTGGGTCTGTTTGCATTAGGGTTCTTGGGAATGGCACTTAAATAGGCTATTTGTGAAAGAGAGAGTGAAGAGGGGAAAAGCTTAAAATAGCGAAATGAAGCCGAAGCAAAGCCCTCTACATTTCCCCCATAGGGTGCATTATTCAGATAAAATTGTAGAATCTCCTCTTTTGAGTACTTAAGTTCCAGTTGAAAAGCATTGAACATCTCTATAAGTTTTTGAGAAAGGGTACGAGGCTTATGGTGCATCATTCGAGCGACCTGCATGGTAATCGTAGAAGCCCCAATTTTTCGTTGATTAGTTAAGTTAAACCATAAGGCACGAAGAATAGCCAAAGGGTTTACTCCAAAATGATTTTTAAAATATTGGTCTTCATAACCCAAAACAATTTGTTGAATATTTTTATTTAACTCTTTCTGTTTAATAGGAATACGTAAAAATCCATCAGAGCTTAGTTTGAGGCTTAATAGATGTTGGCTTCTATCATAAATAAGCGTAGATTTTGGTTTTGAGAGTCGATTTGTGTTTAAGGGATAGAGGTAGTTTAATAAAAGAAACAGAGCGAAAAGTACAACTATATAGAGGAGAATTTTTTTTATTAGTTTCATCTTTGAATTATAATGGTTTATTTTTGATAAAATTCTAAAAACAAAGAAAAATCAAAGGATTTCAAAATGAAAAAGATACAAAGTGCTATGACACTGGTTCTGTTGTTAACATTTATAGGTTGTGGGGGAGTCAATCAAGTACAAAATGTAGAGGATGAGGATAAAAGTGAATTTATTTCTAAGGCAAATTGTGACCAAATTATTGATAACGAGTTTATAACCATCTGTTATGACTATAAACGAAAAGCAGCAAAAGCAGTGGCGTATACGTTAGAGGGGGATTTAATGAATGACCCCAATATTGATGCACGACCAAGTTTCTATTCTGAAAAGAGTTTGGATAAAAAATACAGAATTTCAACAACAGATTATACCAATTCAGGCTATGACCGAGGGCATTTAGCACCAGACGCTGCGTTTGACTGGTCACAAGAGAGTTTAAATGCTGTCTATACCTTGGCAAATATTATTCCTCAAGCTCCTCAAGTAAACCGTAATATGTGGTCACAAGTAGAAAAGTTTTCACGTGATAAAGCAGTGGAACTTGGAGAACTTAATGTAATTAATGTCATTCAATACTCGACAAACAGTAAAAAAATAGGCAAAAATAGAATGTCTGTTTCTCGTGGTTTTTATAAAGTTCTTTCTAACGATAACAAGGGGTACAAAGAGTGCTTCTACTACTCTAATCGTTTAAATGTTTCGTCTCGTGATGATAGTATAGACAAGCATGATGTAAATTGTGATGAGGTTGGATACTAAAATGAAACCAGTAATACTATTTGACCTAGATGGAACGGTAATTGATTCAACTGAAGCAATTTTAGATGGCTTTCGAGTTGCTTTTGAGACTTTTGGAGGGATTGTTCCTTCTGATGAATTAATAAAAAATGAGGTTGGGCATACTTTAGAGAACATGTTTTTAACCTTGGGTGTTGAGCAAAATAGGGTGGATGAGCATGTTTATGCCTATAAAATGCACTATCGAATCATTTCTTGTGAAAAAACAATTTTATTAGAGGGTGCAAGAGAGGCAATTATTGAAGCGAGTAAATTTGCTACATTGGGAGTGGTTACGACAAAAACGGGAGAATATTCAACGATTCTTCTGGAACATATGGGGCTAATGAAGTACTTTAGTGTATTAATCGGACGAGAACATGTAGAAAATCCAAAACCTCACGAAGAACCGATATTAAAAGCTTTGGCAAAGCTAGAACATGATAGAAGTGAAACATGGATGATTGGCGATACCTGTATGGATATAGAGTCTGCTCAAAATGCAGGAGTTCACGCCATAGCTGTTACTTCTGGGTACGCAACGCATTCGATGTTACAAAACTGTGCTTCTTTTATATGTAATAATGTACGAGAAGCTATAGAACATATTAAAAAAAATGATGAAAATTATAAATAGTGCATAGAAAGTATACACTCATATAAAGTTTATACTTTTTTTAGTATCTATGCACATCATTTAAGAGAGGTATGATTACAATACCTCATTAACAGATTAAATAATAGGAGAAGTCATGACAGAAATTAGATGGCATAGCCGAGCTGGTCAGGGTGCCGTATCTGGTGCTAAAGGTTTAGGAGATGTTGTAGCAACGACAGGTAAAGAAGTTCAAGCTTTCGCACTGTATGGTTCTGCAAAAAGAGGGGCTGCATTGAGAGCCTATAACCGAATTTCAGATGAGCAGATTTTTAATCATGCAAAATTTATGAACCCTGACTTTGTATTGGTAATTGACCCTGCATTGGCATTTACTGATAATATTACAGAAAATGAAAAAGAGTCTACACAGTACATTGTTACTACACACCTTACTAAAGAAGAACTTATTGCTGGGATTCCTGCACTTCAAGGTAGAGAAGATAGAGTATTTGTTGCTGATTGTGTTCAAATCTCTTTAGATGAAATTGGACGTGCAATGCCAAATGCACCAATGCTTGGAGCATTTGTAAAAATTTCTGGTATGTTTGAATTGGATTATTTCCTAGAGAGTATGAAACGAGTCTTGGCTAAATTCCCTCAAAAAATTATTGATGGAAATATGAAAGCAATTACTCGTGCATACAACGAAGTTAACTAGAGAGGGGTTAGAATGCAAGATTTAAATTTATGTGCAAACGATAAAAGAGGACAGAGCCAACTTGAAGCTGGTGCAAATTTGGCAGGATGGAATGAGGTAACTCAAGGAACTGTTCTTACTTCATTTGATGGAGATGCTACAGGTATCGCCAATAAAAAAGCAGAAGATAGAACCTATTCAGATTTTAACTCATACACAGCATCTGTTGCTTCATGGAGAGTTAGTAAACCTGTATTTAACAGAGACATCTGTATTGATTGTCAAAACTGTTGGGTATGGTGTCCTGATTCATCTATCTTATCAAGAGATAAACAGATGTTAGGAATTGACTATGATCACTGTAAAGGGTGTGAGGTTTGTGTAGAGGTTTGTCCTACCAATCCAAAGTCACTTCTTATGTTCAATGAACATGCAGATTTAGAAGAGTCTCTAGCAGCATGGCCAGAGAAAAAGAAAAAAGAAAAAAAGTAAGGGGTCATTATGGCAGTAGAATTTGATTTAAATGAAAGAGAAGTTTGGGATGGTAACTACGCTGCATCTCAAGCTTTAAGACAAGCAGATGTTGATGTTGTTGTTGCTTACCCAATTACCCCATCAACTCCAATTGTTGAGAACTACGGTTCGTATGTAGGAAACGGTTACATTGATGGTGAGTTTGTAATGGTTGAGTCTGAACATGCTGCAATGTCAGGATGTGTTGGTGCTTCGGCTGCTGGTGGACGTGTTTCAACAGCAACTTCATCTCAAGGTTTTGCCTTGATGACAGAGGTTCTTTACCAAGCATCTGGTATGAGACTTCCAATTGTACTTAACGTGGTAAACAGAGCATTGGCTTCTCCACTTAATGTTCGTGGAGATCATGCTGATATGTACCTTGGACGTGACTCAGGTTGGATTCAATTTGGTGCTTTTAATGCTCAAGAGGCTTACGATTTGGCTCTATGTGCATTTAAAGTGGCTGAGAACCATTCAGTAAGACTTCCAGTAATGGTTCACCAAGATGGGTTTATTACTTCGCATACAGCACAAAATGTGTACCCTTTAACGGATGCAAAAGCGAAAGCATTTGTAGGAGATTTCGTGCCTGTAGATGATATGCTTGACTTCTCTCGACCTGTTACTTATGGAGCACAGACAGAAGAAGATTGGCACTTTGAGCATAAAGCTAAACAACATAAAGCGATTATGGATTCAAGAGCTGTTATTGATGATGTGTTTGCAGAGTTCAAAGAGCTTACAGGACGTGAGTATAACAGAGTTGAGTCTTACGATATGGAAGATGCAGATGTTGTTATTATTGGTCTTGGTACTACCGTTGAAACAGCACGTGTTGCTGCTAAAAATATGAGAGAAAAAGGCGTTAAAGCTGGTGTTGTAGCCATTAGATGTTTCAGACCTTTCCCTTATGATGAAGTACGAGAAGCATTAAGTAATGCTAAAGCAATTGCCGTAACCGATCGTTCATCTCCAGGTGGAGCAATGGGTGCCTTCTTTAATGAAGTAACCGCAGCAATGTACACTTCTGTAAATAGACCAATCGTAACAGGATTTGTTTACGGTCTTGGTGGACGTGACTTCTCTATTGAAGAGGCAGAAAGAATTTATGCAGAGCAACAAGCACATGCTGATGCAGGACATATCACAACAGACATCCAACAGTTCTCTGGTCTTAGAGGACCAAAACTTGGATTCTTTAAAACGGCAAGGGGGTAAGAAATGGCAATTACATCAATTAAGAACTTAAAAGAGTTCTCAACAAATAATGATAGATTTGAGGGTGCGCATACTCTCTGTCCTGGTTGTGCTCACTCTATGATTGTTAGAGAGTTAATGAACTGTACAGATGATAACTTAGTTATCTCTTCAAACACAGGTTGTTTGGAAGTTTCTACAGCTGTTTACCCATTTACATCATGGGATACATCGTGGATTCATATTGGTTTTGAAAATGCAGCTACTTCTGTTACTGCAGCACAAGTTATGCATAAAGTAAGAAAGAAAAAAGGGACACTTAAAGACAACGATGCTCCAGTTAAATTCGTAGCATTTGGTGGAGATGGTTCTACTTATGATATTGGTTTCCAGTGGCTTTCAGGAGCAATGGAGAGAGGTCATGACTTTACGTACATCTGTCTTGATAACGAAAATTATGCAAACACAGGTGGACAACGTTCATCAGCAACACCAGTAGGGGCACATACGTCAACAGCACAAGCTGGAACACACTCTTATGGTAAGAAGCAAAAGAAGAAAGACCTTGTTTCAATTATGGCGGCTCACGGTTCTCCTTATGTGGCACAACTTGCACCAAATAAGTGGAAGTCAATGGCTAAAGGTTTCCAAAAAGCTTTAGAAGTGGAAGGACCTTGTTTCATTAACACCGTATCTCCTTGTTGTACAGAGTGGAAATTTGACCCGAAAGATACCATTAACCTTACAGACTTGGCAACCGATTCATTGATGTTCCCAATCTATGAGATTATTGATTCTCACGAGTTAAACATTCTTTATAGACCTAAGAATCCTATTTCTGTTGAGGAGTATATGGCAGCTCAAGGGCGTTATAAACACCTATTTAAACCACAATACAGACATATCATTGAAGAAGTTCAAAAAGATATTAATGCTAAGTGGGACTTACTTCAAAGAAGAGAAGAAGCTAGACTTTAATTCTCTCGCTTTACAGTATCTTAAGCAAATGGAACTTTTCCATTTGCTGAGTAATTTACTATAATTCTTTTTATTTAAAAACCTCCAAATTATTTTTTATCCCCTTTTTCTCTTTTTTATTTATGTACAAATTGTGTTATATTATGGTATGATAATTTGATATATATATTAGGATGAAGGTTGACAGATGAGTAAATTGGTTAAGCCTATAGAGTATGCAAAGGCACAAGGGATATCACGACAGGCTGTCTATGCGAAGATTAAAAAAGGTGTATTAACCTCAAAAACGATTGATGGAAAAATATACATCGTTTTGGATAATGAGTTAGACATCGTCCCTACAACACAAAAATCAGTTGAACAGAATAAAGAAATGAAGAATCCTCACTTGATTGATGTGAAAGAGTTACTCTCCTCAAAAGAAGAGACTATTAGCATTTTAAAAGAGAGTATTTCTGATTTAAAACAGACCAATACGGAAATTAATACAACCCTTCGTGGAGAGATAGAGTTACTCAAGCAGGTTTTTACGGAGATGCGTCAGCTTTATGTGAAGCAGGTTGATTACATGAGTACGGAAAAACGTTTGGAGTTAGAGAACCGATACAGTAGAGATGAGATTACTGCTGTAGAAGAAGTATTGAATGAACAAGAAGAAGAGTGTTGGATTACGATAAAAGAGTTTTTTGAACGATCCAAGATTAAAAAAGATAAAAAAAAGAAGAGAATAGAGAAACGGTTCAAAAAAGCATATGCAAATGCAGATACACGTATCAAAAAAGAGAATCACGTATTGTATGTAAGTTGTTATGATTTTTATGAAGATATACTTAAAAAATAGATATACTTAAAAATATAACCATAATTAATTAATTATAATATAAAATGTTGTATACTGTTTCTTATGAGATTGATAGCCCGATTTGCAAAAGAACAGGAAGCATGTTTTGAAATTATTACAGTTTATGATACGAGAGTAGTAAAAGAGAGAATCAATAAAGTAACGCCTGCTTTACTTTCCATTGCCAAAGAGTATCCTACGGCTGTATGGTTTGAACGAAAAATTACGGATGACTTTGGTATCGAGATACTTTACAGTAATGATAAACGCCCTTTGTTGAAACATGAACATTTTCCGAAGGATATTTATCCCATGAGAAAAAGTTTTTCCAAACTCTCTGTTGATTATCTTGAAATAGAAAGTGATACCTCTGTAGATAATCATGGTGTTATTTTGGGACCAACCGTTCCCTATCATTTAGAGTCCTCCCAATATCAACTTTTTAATCGTAATAGTGACATTTTACATTTTGAAGTAATCCCTTTTTATAAATACCGAGCCATTGAAAAGATGGTTGAAGGGATGACTCTTGATGAAGCAAAACCGATTGTATCTCGAATTTCTGGTGCTTCTACGGTTGCCTATCAGCTGGCATATTTAGAGATTCAACTGCAAGCATCGAAAAAAACTCTACCCTCTACATTAAAAATTAAACACATGTTCTTTCTGGAGTTTGAACGAATTTTAAATCATCTCTCTGATTTGGGGCTTATGTGCCAATTTATTAATTTTATAGAAGGCTTTTCATTTTTTATGAAACTCCTCGAAGAGGGACGAGAGACAATGAATGAGCTAACGGGGCATCGCTTTGGTTTTAGTGTTATTGATATGGAGACAACTCCTATAGATTTACGAAAGGGATATGATTTTATTCGCTATGTAGAGAAAGAGCTTCTTTGGTTTGAAAAATGGATTAAAACGAAGTACTCTTTTTGGAAAAAGTTAATTCAGCAAGGTGTGATTTCCCGAGAAGAGGCTTCTGAATTTGGTTTAGTAGGACTTGTTGCACGCTCAGTAAATTTAGATTTAGATAGACGAACCGATGATAAATTGTACCGAGAGTACAGTTTTGTAGTTGCACAAGAAGGAATAGGGGATGCCTCTGCCCGTTTTAAAATTAGATTAACTGAAATTCATACCTCATTACGAATGATGAGGAGGGTATTAGATAATAGAGCCTATCCTTTCTTTCTCGGTTCTTTTAAAGATGGAGAATACTACTCGTATATTGAAAGTGCAGGAGGAGAACTGATGATGTATTTAGAGATAAAGGATGAAAAAATAGAACGTTTTTTTGTTCGAGACCCTAGTTTCCTAAATGCTCAAGCCCTTTCACGTTGTGTCAAAGGGAATGAACTTGATACTTTGGGATTGATTATTAAAAGTATACCCTTAAGCTTTTCTGCCAATGATTTATAAGGAGTTTTTAGATGTATGAACTGTTTCAAAATAAAATTAACCAAAAGAAATCCATGAAAAAACCACAGGCAGATGGAGAACTCTTGCGTCTTCAACGTCTCTTAAAAGAGGAGATAAAAGGAAAATTTTCTTCTCGATTAAAACTTTATATTATAGATACAGGCTCTTGTGGTGCTTGTGAATTAGAATTACAAGCTCTTTTCAATCCTCTCTATGATGTTAACAGTTTAGGAATAGAGGTGGTGTATGATGTTCGTGAGGCAGATATGTTGCTTTTAACAGGATTGCTGACTGAAAATATGTATCCTATTTGTTTGGATGCGTATCAATATTTAAAAGAGCCTAAACACGTTATCACTATAGGAGACTGTATCTTGTTTCATGCACCTTTTAAAGATACCTTTGCTATTAAAGGTCAAGCCAATATCCATTTTTTAGCTGAGACACATATTGGTGGATGTCCTCCCGACCCTAAAGCATTATTGAGAGGTATGTTAAAACACTTAGAAGGACTCTCTTAGATTAAATAGAGAGTTCTACTTTGACGTAGTCAAACCATTTTATATAGTCGTGAGGGTTTTTGTGATAGCCGACAATAGAGGTAAAAACTTCTTCCTCTTTATTGGTAATATAAATGGTGGGAACAGCCGTTACCTTATATTTTGAAGGGTAACTGCTGTGGTCTTTATCTAAAAGCAAGACAATAAACTCATCGTTTAAACGTTTAATAATCTCTTTATCTTTAAGTGTTGTCTCTTTGAGTTTTCTACACCATCGGCAATATTTCGTTGTAAACAGAATAAACATGGGCTTATTTTTCTGTTGAGCCATTAAAAAAGCCTCTTTATAGTTGCTGTAAACGTTATCAATATTGGACATCGTCGTGACCTTATTGCTCTCTTGTTTAGTGCTTTGTTTCTCATCATTTTGGCTACAAGATACAAAGGCTAATAGAAGTAAAAAAAGTAGTAATCTCCCCATTAAATCCCCTAAAATATTTTTTAGCATTATACATTAATTTTAATAGTATTCAAATAATTAAGCTAACTTGTAATATAATTTTTAATAAAATATTTTAAGAAAGAATTAATAATTATGAAAAAACTACTTATACTCTTTATGCTCTTTGCTGTTACAGCATTGAATGCTACTGGTTATAGCCGATTGGCTATGGATGCCAAAAATGGAAATGCTCTTGCTCAATATACCCTTGGATTGTATTATAAAAATGCTAAAAAACAAAATTCAAGGGATGCTTTCCGATGGATGCATAAATCAGCTCTAAAAGGATACCGACCTGCACAATATGAATTTGCTTTAATGTTTCATTACGGGATTGGTGTAAAACATAATTCTGATTTGGCACGTTTATGGCTTAAACGTGCTGCTAAGAAAGGCGAAAAACGTGCAAAAATAGTACTGTATCGTTTTTATGCAGGTAAAAAAATAGAACCCAGACGTAAACAAACTTATCGTCACTACAGTCAAAATTTTAGAACAATTCGATAATAATTTTGGTATCCTTCTATAGTTTATTTTAAGGAACTTTTATGAAGGCGTTATCTAAAGAGTATGCACTCTTTGTCTCTTTAATCTCATTGGTACTTTTTAGCATCTATGAGCATACTTTAGCCCATACTTCTATGGGAAATATTATTGGATTTCTTGCTCTCTTTGCTATTATTATTTATGCCTCCTTAGCTGTAGCACACCATGCAGAGATGTTGGCTGAAAAATTTGGAGAACCTTATGGCACACTCATCTTAACGATGTCTGCTGTGACGGTTGAGGTCATGATTATTGCGATTATGATGTTGCACTCCAAGAGTCCTGTTTTGGCTCGTGATACTATCTATGCTGCGATTATGTTGGATATTAATGGATTACTCGGTATTGCTGCTATTATTGGTGGGCTTAAATTTGGAGAGCAACCGTACAATGTGGATTCATCAAATTCGTACATGTCCATGCTTTTAGTTGCTATAGGATTGGCAATGGTACTGCCTCACTTTATTGACGATGCTCATCAAGTTACTTTTATGTGGTTTATTGTCTTTGTGTTTCTTCTGCTCTATGTTGTTTTTACAAAAGTACAGTTGAAAAATCATAAATATTTCTTTGAGTATACCGTAGGGGAAGTGTGCAGTAATGAAGAGCATAATCATGAAGATATTAACGCTTGGTATCATGCTATATTGCTTGTTATTTATATATTGATTATTGGTTTTTTATCTGAAATTCTTTCGATATTTATGTCCAATATGCTTCAAGAACTAGGACTGCCATTGGCATTAGGGGCTGTGGGTGTTGCTCTGATTTCTGCTTCTCCTGAATTGATTGTTGCGTTTAGGTCAGCATTGAGAAACAATATGCAAACGGTTATAAACATTGCTCTAGGGGCTTCATTAGCAACTATTTTATTAACTGTTCCTGCTGTGATTATTATTTCATCTTTGGCTGGTTTGGATTTAAATCTTGCCATTACACCAACTCAAGGTTTTTTATTGGGGCTAACGTTATTGGTTAGTGTGGTCAACTTTAATGATGGCGAGACCAATGTATTGGAAGGATTTCTCCATTTCATCCTTTTTATTGTTTTCTCTTTTGTTTTATTTCTCTAATATAGAAGAGAACTTTTTTCAAAGTTCTCTTTTTTACTATTATAAAATATTATAAAATGTTCTAAATATGATATAATTTCTCAAAAAAGGATATGCTTCTTATGTATGCTTTCAAATTACTCTCTATACCACTCTTTCTTATACTCTTTTCTTCTTTTCTATTTTCCACAACGTATGAAAATGCAAGTAATAAAAAAACAACGAAATGGCATGTGTTGGAACGCTTCTCGAAAGGAGTTATTAAAAATATTTATGATAAAAAGAAAAAAAGTCGGGTTATTAAATTGAGTGGAAATGCTACAAAAAGTGTTTATATTCTAATGCCTAAAAAAAAGAGTTTTCAACGAAAAAAGGGGGAAGATCTTTTTCAATGGGAGATGAACTATCATGAAGATTTTGTAATTATGATAGGAATGAATACGTTAAAAGGAAAACGATATCTTATTTACACTTCAGGCGATAAAGATTCCTATCTTCAGTATGGATTAGGAGCTGATTCTACATCAGGTCAATGGAAACAATATGCTAGAAATTTGCAAGAAGATTTAGAATATTCAGACAAGTATAATAAAATTATTAATATCAACAGTTTTGTTATTAAGGGAAGTGGAATGGTGGACAATATTAAAATGGTCAAGTCTAAACACAGCATCCATCAACACTCTTTACCTAGGGTTTTAAAAGAGATGAAAGAAAAAATACCAACAGTAGAGAAGAAAGTAGAAAAAAAGGTAGAAAAGCAAATTTTAAAGCATCCAAAAGTTAAAAAAAGTACACAACCACCTATTATCTATCTAAAAGGGGAAAACCCTTTGGTTTTAAAAAAGGGAGAACGTTATATTGAACCTGGGGTAACGGCTAAAAATAGAGATGGTTCTCCTGTTGATGTAATGATTAGTGAAGATATTGATATTTTTAAAGATGGCGAATATTCAGTTATCTATATGGCAACCAACAGTGCTGGTCACTCTGCTGTGGATCGACGACGTGTACGTGTAGGTACCGTGATTGAAGAGAAAGAAGATTCAGCTATGTCGGAGAGTCTTGATGATAGAAATTCTGAAGAACCGTTAGAGATAGAAGAGGATGCTGTGGATTTGGAACAGAGAGCCTTAGAAATATTGGATTGGGAAAAACAGTTGGCATCAAGAGAACAAGAGCTGGATAGAGAGAAGGACTTTGGAGGAGTTTCTCATCCAAATGTACATTATCCCTCTCGACCAGGACTCTAATAGTGACTTTTTAGATAGTTTTTTAACAAAAATACTCTTTTCGTGATTAACTATGTTAAAATAAGCAAAAAGAGTCTCTCATGTTTAAATATTTCATTCCTTTAATATTAACATCCCTGCTTGGGGCAAATACACTTATTGTCAAGAGTATTTCCTCTTTAGATACACCTTTTATGGTTACGAGTAGTGAGGCACTATTTAATGATTCTCTCTCGTATACTCATAAACCACTGCTTGATTGCTCTCCTAAACTGAATGCTGTCTATAAGATAGTGTCGGAAAAAGAGTTAAAAGTTATACCTAAAACAGCTTTGGAGTCTTCAGCCAACTATACGTGTTCTTATGAGAAAGAGAAATTTTCTTTTAAGACCATCCCTTTTCAACTTATGGAATATCACTATTTTAAAGATGAAAAGATGTTGCGTTTGAGTTTTAATGATACGATTAAAATAGAGACCATTGCCAATGCTGTTCGACTGGAAAAAATAGACAAACTCTCGAAAACCAATCTAAAATATACGATTGTACAGAGTTCTCCTACGGTGTTTTTGTTAAAAATTAGTGAACATGTTGGAAAGAAGAGTATTAAGCTGATTATTAATAAAAAGCTACAAACGACTCATGGTCGTACTCTTGATAAAGTCTTTACAAAAGAGTTCAATGCTTCGACTAAAAAATTTGTATTAAAAAATAATAAAAAAACAATGACGATTGCAGATGCACCACAAATGGTGGCATTGGATGATGGTACTTTTGTTCTTCGTATCTTTTTAAGCGATGGTTTAGAGAACAAACCTGAAGATTTCATTGAGATAGAAGGGATTGATAATTTTACTGTCAAAGGGTATGAGTACATGAATTACTCTACGCGAGAACGCTTCTCAGTCTCTCCTGCTTCTTACTATTATCATGATGTTGTGAGTTCAGAGTTTAAACCTAACAGCACTTATAAGGTTGTACTCAAAAAAGGCTTAGAGCATTATCGTCAACTAAAAGCTGATAAACACTACACCCTTAAAACAGGGGATAGAGCTAAAAGTATCTTTTTTACGGATAAGAAGGCTTACATTTCAAACCGTGGAGAGTTGGGATTTTCCTCAGTTAATGTAGAGAAAGCCACGTTAATAGTTGAGCGTTTACTTGAGGATAATATTCGCTATTTTATGAATTTCTCGTTAGCGAAGAAGACGCATACTGATGAGTACAGTGAAGAGGTTTTTAGCAAAGAATTGATTCTCGATAGTGAAAAGAATAAAATTTTAAAACAAAAATTTTCACTAAAAGATTTAAATAAAAAACAGCTCCCCTTTGGTGTTTATAAAATTACCTTACGCTACAGTGAAAAGGTAGGGGATAAAGTCAAAGAGAAAAGCAGTAGTAAAGTACTGTTTGTTTCTGATTTAGGCATCTCTGTGAACCTTTCAAAAGAGCAAGCCTTTATCTCTGTATTGTCGTTAAGCAAAGCCGAGCCGATAGAGGGTGCAAAACTGTTTTTATATGGAAAAAACAATGCACTACTTGGAGAATCTAAAACCAATTCAGATGGAATTGCGATTATTAATAAAAAAGAACTCTTAGATAAAAAGGTAAAAGGTATTGTGGTTCGAACAGCAAAGGATAAAAACTTTTTAGCTCTAAATGACACGGTCTCTTCTCCTACTCCTAAAGATATATTAAAAAAACCAGAGCGTTTTAAAGCTCATATCTATTTTCAGAGCAACATTGTGCGTCCTGCTTCTAAAATCAATGCCTTAATTACCATAAAAGATAGAGATTTTATATCTGCAAATAATCTACCCATCAAGGTCGTATTGGAAGACCTTTATGGAAGAGTGATGGTTAAAAAAGTCTACCATACAAATGAGTACGGTATGATTGATTTTTCCTATCTTTTAGAAGAGAGTGATAAGACAGGTAACTACTATTTACGTCTATTGATAGGTAAAAAAGAGATAGGGGTAAAGAGTATTAAAGTAGAAGCTTTCTTACCTCCTAAAATTGAAAACAGCATTCAGACAAACAAAGAGGTTTATCAAAAAAATGAGTTGATAGAGTTAAATATCTCTTCTCGTTATCTTTTTGGCACACCTTCGGCTCATCTCAATGGAAAAGTAACCCTCGATGCCCGACCTTTTGACTTTAATCCTAAAGAGTATAAAAACTATACGTTTTCAAACCGAGAACTTCGTAAACAGAATGTATTGACTTATATGAATTACAGTGAAAATATTAGGCTGGATACACAAGGGAAATACTCGATGGTACTCTCAACCAATGTTCATCAAAAGATACCATCTATTTTAGAAGCGATGATTGGTGTGACAATTATGGACGATGCACAACCTGTATCAAATTATAAACGCGTAAAAATATACCCGTATAACGCAATGGTAGGTCTAAAGATAGACAACAACTCTTTTGAAAAAGGAGAAAAATTAGAGGGGAAAGCCATTTTAATTGACCCTATCAGTAAAAAACCAATAGAACGAACCCTTTATGCTGTTATCAAAGAGGTTAAATGGCACTACGACTACAGTGGAGGCAACTATAATTGGGAAAAAGAGGTGCGTGTTGTTGAGCATTTTACCCTTCGTTCAAATGAAACATTTAGTCGAAAAATGGCTAGCAATGGAGAGTATATTATCGAAGTTTCAGACCGTTTAGGTGGACACTCTGCAAGCAACTCTTTTGATGTTTGGTGGTGGTCGTATTCTAATATCTCTCCTAAAAATGATTTGAAATCAATAGAGATTAAATGCGAAGATAAGCTTTATAAAAAAGGCGATTCAATCGAGGTACAGATTAAATCTCCTATTTTAGAAGGGCAACTTCTCTTGACCTTAGAGGGTAAAAAAGTAGAACGTTATAAAATGCTAGCCTTGCATAAGGGTGTGGCAAAAATATCCATGCCTATTGATGTAGAGATGGGTCGAGGTTTACGACTGCATGCTACAGCATTTAGAGCATCCGATACGCCATCAAACTTGATTCCTTTTAGAGCTATTGGATATAAATTCATACGAGCCGATAGAACAGCACATAAAATTAAGATAAGCACGAATCTTCCCGAAGTTTATAAATCGAATAGGCTTTTAAAATTGACGATTAAAACGGACAAGCCTTCAAAAGTGTTGGTCTCTATTGTAGACAGAGGTATTTTACAGTTGGTTGAACAGAGCAAGCCAAAAATCTTTGATTATTTTAATGAAAAACCTCTCAAAGCGATTGCCTATTATGATTTGTATGACCAACTGATGTCCTATTTGACCAAAGGTAAATTGGTAGACTTTGGAGCAGGGGGTATATTGGGGATAAAGCAGAAACATTTAGCTCCTGATTTAGGAAAACGGGTTAAGCCCTTTATGATTTGGTCAGGGATTGTGGATGTAAACAGCAAAGAGAAAAGCATTGAAATAAACATTCCAGAGTTTAATGGACGGGCTTCGGTCGTGGTGGTTGCAATGAACAACGACAGTATTGGGGTACATGAACAAGACATTAAGATACGTGATGATGTGATGTTAAAGCCCTCTTATCCTCTCTATGCTTTAGCAGGCGATACAATTGATGTTCCTTTACGTATTTTTAATACAACAAAAGAGCCTAAAACAGTAAAAATAAGCTCTAAACTCTCTGATAATTTGGCATTTGTTATTAAAAAAGAGAGTGTAGATGTTCCTGCAAAGAGTTCCGTTGTTGTTCCTAGTACACTTTATGCCCAGCATGTAGGTCGAGGTAAAATTACACTTTATGCTGAATACGATAGTGAAAAAATCTCTAAAAGTATTGAACTTCCTGTCTATAGCCCTTACGCTATCTCAACAAAAACCTTTAAGGGAATCTCTAATAAACCATTAGTCTTTAAAGCTCCACAAGAGTATCGTGATGCAAAGGTATTGATAAGCCTTTCTGATAATCTTATTGGTGCATTACGGGACGATTTAAAGTATTTGGTGCAGTATCCTTACGGTTGTGCTGAACAGACCTCTTCAAAGATTTCAGCAATGCATTATGCCAAACCATTTTTGAAAAAAGACAGACTGGTAGGAGAGAGTGAAAACTTTATCCGTCAAGGAGTAAAAAAACTCTACAGAATGCAAAACTATTATGGAGAAATTGCTTATTGGAGAGATGGAGGTTCCGTGCATCCTTATGCCTCACTGTATGCTTCACAGGTATTGCTAGAGCTTCATCGAGACGGTATTGATGTTCCTGCTGATTTAATTAAAAATACGATTAAAATGCTAAAGAGTGTGGCAACAAAAAATGGTAATTATCGTGCAACGTACAGTAATTTTCATCGACTCTATGCAGGGTTTATTTTAGCCGAGGATAAAAAGCTTTCTGAAAGTACAGCCAACATGCTTTATGAAAAAGGTATTTATAAAGGGCATTTTTTAGCTACCTTCTATATGGCAGCCATTAGAAAGATGCAAGGCAAAGTAAAATCAGGTGAAACCCTGTTTGCTCAAAACAGCTATGAACTTTCACGCTATGCCTATAAAACTTATGGAAACAGAACAGGTAACTTTGAATCCAATGTGCGTGATATGCTTTTGCACTTTTTAATCAAGACGCAATACTTTAACAAAGATGCCAAAGATTTATTGGCTGTTCAAAAAGAGTTTAAAAATTTATACTCTACGCAAAGTAAAGCCGTAGCACTTAAAGCAATCTCTGTCTATTTAGGGAAACCTACAGACTCCAAACTTGATGTGGACATTGCACTCAATGGAGAGAACGCAAATTATACTTCTGCTCAAACGATTGTGATTGATAAACTAACAAGTTCCGAGATTAAACTTTCTCCAAATAAAGGGGCGATGTCTTACTCTATTGAGTTGATTAAGCACCTACCTCGTGCTATTAAAAATAAACTCTCAACAAAAAAAGAGTTGAGTCTTCAACGGGAATTTATAGATAAAAATGGAGATAAAGTTGATTTAGAGAATCTCATTCAAGGAGATAAACTCTACTCAAAAGTAACGATTGCAAATTATGGAGCGATTAAAAATGTGGTTGTGAATCAACGCATTCCTGCTTGTTTTACTATTGTAAATAATAATATTAACAACAAAGAAGTACTCTTTAAAAATAAAAACATACAACAAGAGTACCGTGAAATTCGGGATGATAGAGTGTTGAACTTTCTTAATTTACAAAAAAAAGAAGAGTACAACAAGTCGCTTAAAAAGTATGTGGTGTTGGAAAATAGAGGCGTGATATACACACCATTGATGGCAACCTCTATTGGGGAGTGTAAACTGCCTGCTGTTATTACAGAAGCGATGTATGATACTCGTATTAATGACTATGCAAAAGGGGCTGAAACTGTTGTAGTAAAAGCGTTAAATTCTAAAAAATCTAAGAGTAAAGAGCCATCAAATACTAAAAAAGAGAGCTTTTCAGAGAGAGCCAAAGAGTTGGTTAAAACGCTTTATATCTTAGAGATGAATTCCAATAATGAATTGGAATTTAGCAAATTCTTTCACTACCCTTTAACGCAATATTATCGAACAAAAAATGCATCAAAAGAGGATGTTCTTAACGATAAAAAAAGTTATTTTAAAGAGTGGTCAAAACGAATTTACAGCAATATAAAAATAGAGGTTTTGAAAAGTTCTGAGAAGAGAGCAGAGATAAAAATAGAGTTTGATTACTCAATTAACAGTGGTAAAAAAGTGCTGAAAGGAGAGAGTAAGCACTTTTTAACCGTAGAGGATATGGGTACGAAACTATTTGTAACCAGAGTAGGGCTTAAATCATCCCTATAAATCAATTAAAAAGAGGACAAAATGATGAGAGTAAAAAGTATAATTATCTGGAGCTTGTTTCCTGTATTGATGTTTGCAGGGAATAAAATAGAAAGTACGTATACGTCTATTGAAAGCAAAGATTGTACAACGCTTTCCACGAATACTTTTGGTGGGGCATTTGCCTGTGAAGCGTATGGGAATATAAACGTTGAAGTTGTAGAAGAAGATTTACGACAAAGTATCACATTAATTAGAAATAAAAAACGTTATCCTTTAGAGATGTGGACTAGTGTTAGCTCTTCTTTCTCTTTTTTAGGTAATAAAATAGAGTGGCGTTTTTCAAAAAAAGAGAAGAACCAACCCATTGCAATGATAACACGGTATAACGTCAGTATTGGCGAATATTTGGAACAGACCAACTCTTATTTAGCCGTTGTAAAAATTACAAACAATGAAATGTGTGTTGTTGGAAAAGTAAAACCTCAAAGGGAACAAAATATATTAGCCAGAGAGATGGCTGATAAAGCACAGAGCTTAACTTGTGTCTTAAAAGAGAAAAAGTAGTTTATTAAATATGTGAGTAAAAATATCACTTTTATAATTTCTTAAGAAATAGAAGTGATGTTTTGTAACAAGAAATATTTTTCTTAAGAAAAATATTTCTTTTAGCTGATATTCCTCTCTTCAACTGTTATTATACGGCTATGACGTATCCTCTCTTTCTCTTTTCTTTTATCAATACAACTATTTTTAAGTAGTCTGCCTATGCGATTGATTAAATATTTAGGGGTAGTTCTTTTTGCCATACTGTTTCATTCTTACCTCTACCACTCTAAAAGTATCCAAACCTTAGATTATAAAATTTATGATTTTCTGACAGAACTCTCTGTCTATAAGATTAAAGAGTCTACAAATGTCGTTATTGTTGATATTGATGAAGAGAGTTTACAAAAATATGGACAGTGGCCTTGGCCACGTATTATAAATGCAAAACTGATTGGTCAAATCTCTCTATTGAATCCCTCTGGGATTGGTGTTAATATTATCTTTTCAGAAAAAGATAGAACTTCTCCTGTCAATATTCAATCGTTTTATAAAGATTTTTTTAATTATAAAATAGAGATGCCTCGACTGCCTATAGGTTTAAAAGATAATGACGTTATTTTAATGGAGAGTTTAATCAGTGCCAGAAGTACACTGTCGATTTACCTTTCAAACGATCAACGTTTTCTAAGTAAATGTTCAAAGTTAAACCGTGAGCAGTATGATTTTTCGAATATTAAAACGTCTCTTTATGCCAATACGGCTCTTTGTAATCATCCTGATTTACAAGAGAGTATTCAGAACTTTGGTTTTATTAATGCTCAAGCAGATTCAGATGGACTCTTTCGGCGTGTACCTCTCTTTATTCATTATAAAAACAGAATTATTCCCTCTTTTGCTTTGGCAACACTTTTGAGTATTGATTCTATTGATTCACAAACAGAGCTAAGTGAGTTCTCAATACTTGGACATCATGTTCATATGGATGAGGACTCTTCGGTATTGTTGAATTTTCACTCAAGCTCTCCAAAATCCATTTCAGCCATTGATATTTTAGAGAATAGGATTGCTAAAGAGAAGATAGAAGGAAAAATTGTCCTTCTTGGTTCGAGTGCAACAGGAGTTGAAAAAGGAGAATTTCTCTCTACGCATCAAAAAATTTCAAACACCATGATTCATGCACGACTGATTGAAAATATTCTAAATGATGAATTGTTTAGACAACCACAAATTTATAAAAAATTTAATCTCCTGTTATCTCTTTTTCTCTCTTTATTGATGGTTTATTTCCTCTATAGACGATGGTTCATTGCCATCTCCTTACTCTTCTTTTTTACCATGACTGTTTCAAGTGTATGGATGAGCTTGCTCTATGTGAATCATCTGTACATCTCTATTGGTTACTTGTGGATTCCCTTTTTATTTTTCTTTTTTATCATGAGTACCTCGTTCATTATTTTATATGTACAAGAGCAAAAGAAATCGCATGATGCACTGTTAAAATCACATGTTGCAATGGTAGACAGCATGATACTTCTTGCCACCATTCATGACGATGAGACAGGAGGGCATATTTTAAGGACAAAAAACTATGTTAAATTACTTGCAGAGTATTTTTATGAGAAAAAAATCTATTTGGATGTATTAACCCCTGCCTATATTGGTACAATATACGAGGCAGCTCCCCTACACGATATTGGAAAAATAGGCATACCCGATGCCATCTTAAAAAAACCAGGAAAATTAACTGTTGAAGAGTTTGAGATTATGAAAACTCACTCAACTTTGGGTAAAAATGTGATTCAAAATATGTTAAATGCGTATGATAAAAATGACTTTTTAAAAGTAGCCTATAATATTGCGTTTTATCATCATGAAAAGTGGGATGGAACAGGCTATCCTATGGGGCTTAAAGGAATGGAAATCCCTATAGAAGCACAATTTATGACTTTGGCAGATGTTTATGATGCACTCATCAGTAAACGCTGTTATAAGAAAGCATTTACATTTGAGACGGCAGAAGAGATTATTGTTTCAGGAAAAGGAAAAACTTACAGTCCCAAATTGATTGAGGCATTTCTTGAACTCAAAGAGGAGTTTAAGGAAGTTGCTTTGAAGTATCAAGATAGATAATTTTAGTTCATTCTAAAAAAAATAATAAATATAAATAGAGTCAATTCTACTCCTTCAAGTGTTGCACTTAATACATCCCCGTTTGCAAACCCGAGTTTTTTAGCAAGCATTATAGATATAAGAAATCCAGAAATCAAACCGACAAGAAGTAAAAGTGTAAAACAAGAGATAAGAAATGAACCCATAATGGTAGCAACAATAAAGAGCATCATCAAAAACCAAAGGTCTAGGGACTCTTTTAATTGAGTTAAAAATAGGGAATTAAAATCGTGCAAGACAATAAGTGAAAGTAGAGATAATCGACTTATAATCACTATTGCTAAAAATTCAGTAAGTAGATTGTGTGTAAATAGCATGGTTATCGCTGCTACTTTAAGTAATAAAAAGCTAACGCCATAGAGTACTCCAATGGCACCAACCGTAGGTTCTTTTATGACTTTATAAACATCTTTTCCCAAATTTTTTGCATAAATTGCATCAAAAATATTTATAATAGCTTTGGTATGAATAAAGCCATAAAACAGCATATAGACAACAGCTGAAATTAATGCTCCAAACCACTCTAAATGAGAAAAAAATGAGAAGACAAGAATCGTTCCTAATCCAAGAACATATCCAACCATAGGAAGGAACAGTAACATAATATTGAGTATCTCTTTTTTTAATAAATCACTGTTTTGGTTCATTTGTGCAGGCAGTGTAGAGAAATATGAAAAAGAGAATTTTATCCCTAGGTAAAAATCTTTCATGAAATAATCCTTTTATAGAATTTTATCATATTTGTAAATAATAAATTATATTATTTTCTATTTATATTAATGTTTTAATAAATAGTTTTGTTTCATATCAAAATAGGTTTTCTAGTAGTATACTTTCAAATTAAAGCTATAAACAAGAGCTTATACTTTTTCCCACTCATATTTAACCAAATTTCGACTGTCACTATCAAACTCTACCCCAATTAGATAAATTTCATTGTAATCAGCTATATATCTCTGATGATAGTTTTTATCTTTTATCTGCTTTAATGCTCCAGTTTGATTCACTTTAAACTCAAAAATATAGACTTTATCATCTATAAAGACAGATAAATCTATTCTGCCAATACTTGTGGCATCTTCGGCTATGATTTTATCAAATCCTGCTCCTGCAAAGTAGGCGTAGATAACACTGGCATAGAACCCTTCGTAGTTTTCTATATTGTTATTGGTAAAGTTGTTGTAGGCTATTGAGGCAAAAAGAGATTTTAGAGTAACTTCTAATTGATTTAAATTTGCCTCTTCTAAAATATCTATTAAACTGCTCTGTATCTCTCCTTTTTCGATAGGGCTTTTTACAAAGTAATCAAGCAGATAATCATTAAAACTTACTTTTGTCTCAAAGTTTGGATAATCTAAAGTATAATTGACTTTTTGACGTTTCTGTTTTACCTCTTTAATTGTTAGATAACCACTCTGAAACATTACGGTTTCTAAATTGATTCGTTCGATATCAAATGCTTCAAGCAGAGCTTCATTAACTTTTAAATTTTCAAATTTTGCTAAGTTATAGTTTTGAGATTGAAAAAGTTTAATTAGAAAGCTTGGTGTACCTGTTTTAAACCAGTAGTTTTTAAATGTACAATCGGTATCTATAAAAAGCAAAATATCAAAGGGATTGTAGACTTTATCAGATAAAAAATTGTAGCCATTGTACCACTTCTTTAATTCTATTAAATCAACTCCTTTTAGATAGGGTAAAAATGAGGTCTCTATATCATTTTGGGTATATCCACAGATAGTTCCAAATTTAGGAAGCATGGAAATATCTCGTAGGTTATTGAGTCCACTAAAAATACTTGCCTTAGAAAATTTGCTAACTCCTGTTAAAAAGGCAAACTCAATATACCTATCGTTCTCTTTCATCTGAATATAGATACTTTTTATAAGCTCTCGGCACTCTTTTGCAACTTCCATTTGGTCTAGGTTATCTAAAATGGGTTTATCATACTCATCTATTAAAATAACTACTTTTTGTTGATACTTATGAGAACACTCTTGTATTAACTCTCTAAAACAGCCTGATGGACTTTTGTGGGTTTCGCACTCTATACCTAACCTTGTTTGATTCTCTTTTAACATGGTATAAGCAGTCTCTTTTACTCCTGCCACACTTCGTAAGTCTCCACCCCAACTTAATTTAATTACAGGATATTTTTTATTCCAATCCCACTTATCATAAATATACAACCCTTCAAAGAGCTTTTTATTTCCTTCAAAAATTTCTTGAAGCGTATCTAAAAAAAGGGATTTCCCAAAGCGTCTTGGGCGTGATAAAAAAGTATAGTTGTAGTTAGTAATTAGATTATAGGCATCTTGGGTTTTATCTATATAAATGTAGTTCTCTTGACGAATGGTGCTAAAGGTGCTAATTCCTATGGGTAATTTTTTCATCTTTTTTCTTTTTAGTAGATTATACTACAATATCATAAAACCGTAGAGACAAGGCATGCCTTGTCT
>Ga0256827_10000503_pt1 | contig 24325 bp, 13 predicted proteins | sample CV84metaG_FD_185977 | JGI IMG/M metagenome (GOLD analysis project Ga0256827, IMG submission 185977) | Hydrothermal vent microbial communities from East Pacific Rise, Pacific Ocean - CV84 | ecosystem: Environmental > Aquatic > Marine > Hydrothermal vents | place: Pacific Ocean: East Pacific Rise...
AGGTGTCACTACTTTTGTGGTAGATAGAAATATCAACTATACCAATATCTGTTGGGTAGACTGTAAGTTTTGTGCTTTTTATACCCATGAGAAAAAAGAAGATGCTTATATACTTACTTTTGATGAGATAGACCAAAAAATAGATGAACTCATAGCCATTGGTGGTACGCAGATACTTTTTCAAGGTGGGGTACATCCTAAACTTGAAATAGAGTGGTATGAAGATTTGGTTGAACATATTTCTACTAAATATCCACAAGTGACTATTCATGGTTTTTCATCTATAGAGATAAACTATATTGCCAACCGCTCTAAAATTAGTATATCTGAGGCACTTTCACGATTAAAAGCAAAAGGTCTATCTTCTATACCTGGAGCAGGTGCAGAGATATTATCTGATAGAGTCCGTGATATTATTGCCCCTAAAAAACATGATAAAGATGAGTGGTTAGATGTGCATCGTCAGGCACATAAGCTGGGCATCAAATCAACTGCTACCATGATGTACGGTACAGTAGAGACAACACGAGAAATAGTAGAACACTTTGACTATATACGTCAACTCCAAGATGAAACGGGTGGATTTAGAGCGTTTATTATGTGGAGTTACCAAAGTGACCATACCCAATTGAAACGTGAACTACCAACCATTACGAAGACCACACCTAACCAGTATTTACGTTACTTAGCAGTAGCCCGTCTGTTTTTAGACAATGTACCAAACATACAAAGCTCATGGGTAACCCAAGGAAGCTACATAGGACAGATGGCACTTCTATTTGGAGCCAATGACCTTGGAAGTACTATGATGGAAGAGAATGTGGTTTCAGCTGCGGGTGCTAAAAATGAGATGAACCAAGATGAGATGATAAAGCTAATACGTGATGTAGGTGAGAAGCCTGCTAAACGGAATACGGCTTATACTATTTTGGAGAGATTTTGATATGTAGGGTGCGTTTGCTAACGCACCTTTGCTAGCCCTTTCGGCAAAAGTTATATTTTGTTCGGATTTTATTATGTGGTGCGTTGGCAAACGCACCCTACAGGATTTTTATGAAAAAATTATTAATTTTATTATTACTATTACAAGGAGTTGCAATGGCAGCAAGCCTAAACGAAATAACCATTAAAGATACAAAAGTACCTATTGTTTTTGAAGAGAGTAAACATTTACCTATTGTCTCTATTCAACTGGTTTTTAAAAATGCAGGGCATTTATCTAACACAGTAGATGGGCAAGCAGATATGGCTGCTAAACTTTTCAATGAAGGTACATCTAAAGATGGAAGTATTGGTTTTGCAACAAAACTAGATGCACATGCAGTTGACATTGGAGCGCATGTAGGACGTGAAAGTTTTGCTATAGAAGTCTCTACACTCAAGTCTGAGTTTCCTTATGCGGTAGAGCGACTTATAGAACTGCTTAAAGATCCTAACTATACACCTGAAGCACTAGAACAGATAAAACACCAAAAGCTTGGCTGGCTCATGCAAAAAAAGAGTGACTTTAACCACATCGCTTCCAATGCCTTACGTGCGACTCTTTTTAAAGGTTCTGCTCTTGCTCGTCCTTACGATGGTACAGTTGAGAGTATTAAAGCGTTGAAACTAGAAGATATAAAAACATTCATCTCTACACATTTAGGGTATAACAATGTTATTGGTGTAGTAGGTGGTGATATTTCATTGGATGAAGCTACAAAATATTTGGAAGAAATCTTGGCATTGTTCCCAAAGGTGGAGACAACAGAGGTAGAAAAAGTTAAAGCATCGGCTAAAAAAGAGTTAGAGTATATAGAAGAAGATACACAACAAGCGTACATCTTTTTTGGTGCACCGTTTAACTATGCCTATAATGAGAAAGATCAGTATAAAGCTAAGATTGCAGAGTATTTACTTGGTGGAGCAGGGTTTGGTAGCCGTATGATGGAAGAGATACGTGTGAAGCGTGGGCTTACTTATGGTATTTATGCCTCTTTACGTCGTACAAAGTCTGTCTCTTACATGAGTGGATATATGCAGACAAAACTTTCTACACAAGAGGAAGCTAAAGCACTTATACAGTCAGTGGTAGATGAGTTTGTCAAAAATGGTATTACTCAAAAAGAGTTAGATGATACAAAACAATTTTTACTAGGAAGCGAACCTCTGCGTACAGAGACACTTTCACAAAGACTCGGACGTGCCTATAATGACTACTACTATGAACGTCCACTAGATTTTGCTAAACAACAGTTAGAGAAAATAGAGTCTGTCACACTAGAAGAGATGAACCGTTTTATTAAAGCACATACAGAACTCTCAGATATTACTTTTTCTATAGTAACAAAGAGTGAAAAAAAATAAAAATATGTCAATTTGACATATTTTTACCTATCTTTAAAAAGCTTCGTTATAATTTATCTATCTAAATAATTGAGGTAGAGATGCAACATATAGAAATGGAAGAAGCAAAACAACTTTTCAAAAAACTCAAAATCCATACTTTACTTGACCTTGCACTCATCATCCCTACATCTTATAATGACACTACACTTACACTTACTCCCGAACTTGGCATTATCAATACACTTGAAGCTAAAGTGGTTGATAGTAGTATCTACGCAGGGAAGCTTCGTGTAACATTTAACCTTATACAGTCAGGGCGTAGGCTCTCTTCTACATTTTTCCGTGTGACTCCTTACCATCATAAACTTTTTGAAGTAGGATCAAGCCATGTGATACAAGGTAAACTTGAGGAGTATAAAGGTTATCTTCAAATGTCACAACCTAAGTCCATTAAACAGATAGGTAAGATAACCCCCAAATATAAAACTGTACTCAAAGAGAGTGAAATAGCTTCCCTTATAGAGGTTTATGTAAGTGAACAAAATCTCTATAATGAAGGACTAGACTCTAAAGAAGTAGCCACTCTTATGCATATACATTTTCCTAAAAGTATGGAAGAAGTGTATGAAGAAGGAAAGTTTAAAAGTGAGTTTGTCTCTGTACTTAAGTTTGTAGAAGCGTATAATCACATAAAAAAGTTAAGAGGAAAACGTGCAGATTTTCCTGCAATTAGAGCCTTAACAGGAGATATAAAACCATTTATAGAGAACTTACCTTTTACTTTGACTTTAGAACAACAATCAGTGATAGCTGATATTCAAAAAGACTTAGCTAATGAAGAGAAAGCTGCTAAACGTATGGTAGTGGGAGATGTAGGCTCTGGTAAGACTATGGTTATTTTAGCTTCTGTGATGATGGCACTCCCACATAAGAGTATACTCATGGCACCTACATCACTGCTTGCATTACAACTCTATGAAGAGGCATGTAAACATTTACCTAAAAGTGTAAAAATAGCGCTTGTAATGCAGGGTAAAAATCAAGGGGACTATGTAGAAGCAGATTTTATCATAGGTACGCATGCTTTACTTTATAAAGAAGATTTACCTGAGGCATCACTCGTTATGGTAGATGAACAACATCGTTTTGGTACGAAGCAAAGAGCAATGCTAGAGAAGTTGGTCCTTCGACAGGCTCAGGAACCATCCCAAAATACTTCTATAGATTTAAAAAGCAATCATGATACGGTGGCTGAGCTTGTCGAAGCCAAACCACACTTCATACAGTTTTCCGCTACACCTATTCCTCGTACTCAAGCGATGATGGAGTCTGAACTTTTAGATGTAAGTCTTATTACTACGACACCTTTCGAGAGAGAAGTACTCACTCAAACGATTAGTAAACCCGATTTCCCAAATTTACTTACACATATAAAAGAGGAGATAGCACAAGAACATCAAGTACTTATCATTTATCCGCTTGTTGAAGAGAGTACTGAAGTGCCTTATCAGTCACTAGAAGAGAGTAGAGTGTTTTGGGAAGAGAAGTTTGATAATGTCTATGTTACCCATGGAAAAGATAAACAAAAAGAGGAAGTACTTTTAGAGTTTAGAGAAAAAGGAGATATATTACTGGCTACTACGGTGGTAGAAGTAGGTATCTCATTGCCACGACTTACACTTATCGTTATAGTAGGTGCAGAACGGCTAGGATTGGCTACTTTACATCAACTTAGAGGGCGTGTAGGGCGTAACGGTTTAAAGAGCTGGTGCTACCTCTACAGCAACTTTAAAGCATCTGAAAGACTGACACAGTTCACACAAACTACCAATGGTTTTGATATCGCCAAGCTTGATTTGAAATTTAGAGACTCTGGAGATATTTTAGATGGTACTATACAAAGTGGTCAGAAATTTAAGTGGTTAGATATGGGTGAAGATGAAGATATCGTAATGGTTGCAAAAAAGAGGGTCAGAGGAGTAGATATCTCCTAAAACCTCAATACTATTTCAACTTATATTTTAAGTTTATGGTAGAGCGAATATCATTTTTTTCTATATTTTCATATGGTGTTCTATTATACTCATGTTTAATATCAAATGATAGAGTGAGATGATTTGTTAGTTCTGTGTTTAACTGTAAAATTTGAAATATTCTCAAGTCTGAAAAGTCATCTACAGTTGTCTGATAAAAACCAAGATAAGTTACATTGAAATGTTCATTAATATCGTCGGAGAAAGAGATATAACTATTCACTTTGGTTTGTTTATAAATAGGATTAAATTCTGTAACAGTTTCAGGTTCCAAATAAGAGTAAAAAAGCCCAAGTCCCACATAAAATTTGTCAAAAGAAAGATTGAGTTTACGTCTAATATTTGCACCTATGAGGTTTCTTTTTTTGATATCTTGAAATTCATTAAACTCACTTTGTAGAAAAAACTCATAATCATAGGGTGTATCTGCAATTTCATGAACATAGCGAAGATGTGCAAGTCCATCGTTTGTATTTTTATCTTTATTTACTTCTCCATAGTGATAGGCAGCTATAAGATAAGTAAGCCATGTATCTTCACTATATTGACCTTTTACTGCTAGTCCTATAGATTTAGAGTCAGAGTTTCCTGAACTAATATTTGCACTGAGAGCTATTTCACCATCTAACTTTTCTTTCTCCCCAATAACAGGAGGATCAAGACTAATAAAACTATAAGAAAGAGAAGTAAGAACTAACGAGATAGATAAGATTTTTTTAAACATGTTTAACCTTTTATATATATATCTAAAATAGTACAGTAATTATATTGAAAAGAGAGGTATTAAAAAATGGAGTGGGGAGTAAATGTGTAGAGTTGCACTTCGGCAGGCTCAGTGACCGAAATAAATCGGTGGCTGAGCTTGGTCGAAGTCTAATATAAACCGAATTTCCCATCGGCTCTTTTATACATAACTCTCATAAGACCATCATTGTCGTTAAATACGATAAATTGTCTTTTTTTCTCTTCTCTAAGAGCATCAATTGCTTCATCAAAGTCCATAGGTTTATGAAGTTCTAAATCCATAGGTACGATTTCTAGTTCTTCTGCTGTGTTATATTCACTTACTGCTTCTGCTTCTGCACCTAAATCTTTAAAAGAGGTAATACGATGCCCTTTTATTTTGTCTGCATGGCGACGAAGTGATTTTTTAACTCTCTCTATGGCTAAGTCTATAGCTGCATAGACATCTTTATCATTTTGAGTGATTACTATGGTGTTTTTATCTTTTAAATTTACGATGAACTCAACGGTAAACCCTTTTTTTTCACTTTTAGAAATAACCGTATTGGCTGTGGTGATATCAAGATTATATTTGTCTACAACATCTACGGCTGCTTCTACATAATTTTTAATCGGTTCTGTTAATTCAAAATGTCTACCTGTAATACTACGTTTCATGATAATTCCTTTAGTTTTAAAGTATAGATAAAACGTTCTATCTATACTTAATTGTAACTTAAGTTGCTTAATGAAGGGTAAATGGGAAGATTATGAAGCATCTTGAGTAACAATTTGAGCATATCCTGTTTCAGGTACTATACGAATAGAAAAATTATTACCGTTAGTAAGAGTAAATTTAAAAGTACATTGTGTATTTAAATATGAGTCATAATCAGGTTTTGCACTTGCACCAAAACCTTGATGAGGTCTACCTAAATGGTCAAAACCTATATGTGCAATATTATTACATCCACTTGTATCTATAGCAGTTATTCCAAATCGTTTGGTTAGAAAGATATTATTACTTACTGTTGTGTCTGCATCACAGGTATTGTCATTATTTGCCATAAAAAATGGCTTACCATTGATGGGGTCGATGGCTGCTTCAGTTTGTGTAAACATACCATTCCCATTTGAATCATCATCACTTCCTATACGATAAAATTGATCTCCATTTGCACAAGATGCAAACATAATTTTCCAATATCGTTGTTGCCATGTAGGATCATTAAAAAGATGTTTGTCATCTACAAGTGCAAGGTGTTGAGTGTAGCGAATATTTGAGAGTATACTATCTGCTGCTTCTTGACTAACATCACGATCAAGTCTTGGTATTGCAAAGGAAGCAAGAATACCAAGTACTATGATGACCATAATAAGTTCAATCATTGTAAAGGCAGGTCTATATTTTTGTTTTTTATAAATCATATTTTTTGCAATGTCCTTTTATGATAAGTTATCCATGATGTATTGGGTATCAATCCATCTATATCTTGGTATTTCACATATACATCTACAAGTATGTTTAGAGGTGACTCAGTGGCAATAGCTGCACTATCGGAGAGCTTTCGTACACCATCACAAGGGGTTACTCTCCCATTACCGTTACCTATGTAGGCTATTTGGACGGTAACATCAAACCCTCCTTTATTTTCTGCTCGTATTACATCATTCCCTTGAATAGTTTGTAGACAGTTGGTTGTTACATCATTTGACATCACTGCCATGATGGCAAATTCGGTGTAACTTTTAGCCAAAAGCATGGCTTGCTCTCTTTGGAACTGCGTAGTGGTTGTTTTAACTATTTTCCCAGAGAGATTCATGACAAAAGCCCCAACTGATGCCATAAGAACAATGACAACAATGGCGGTAAGCATAGAAAACGCTTTACGTTGTTTGTTACATTTCATTAAAAGACCGCCTTTTCTTTACATATAGCTATTCCTTGGGCAAGTCCATCACCCAAATCTTCTCTTGTACAGATTTTAAATCGAATGGTACGTCCATCACCTGTAAATTCAAAAGTACTGACATTACGTAAAAGTATTTGACTTGAACCAGCAACTGCGACACCTCTTTGAGGAGTAAAATTATAATGAAGCACTAAGTCTCCATTGGCTTTAGCTTCGAGTGCATATGATGTCCATGCTAGTTTGTAGTGTTCTGAGATAGTATTTACAGTTCCATCTAATGCAATGGTTTCTCCTGCTGTACCTGCAGCATTTACACCTCTTCTTTGTAGTGTATTGTTAGTTTCATAGAAAATAGCTGCATTATTAATATTCCCACCTAATTTAGTTATGATGGTACTAGCTAAACCAAGATTTGAACCAGGTGTAGAGATACTAGTCCCTCCAAGTGGTGAATTATCAACATCACAAAAGCCATTCCACCCTGGTCGACGACGTGTAGCTGTAGCAGTATTATCTATGGTTTTAAAACTGTCTGTATCACTTCCTACCCATTGTAGTATGATATCTGTTGGTACACCAGGTTCATTGATATCAGTAGCCGTAGCATCATTAAGTGTAGATTTTCTCACCACTGTACCTGGGATAGCATAGGCTAAACGATTGGCTATTTGAATGGCAGCGAGTTCTGTCTTTATAGAAGCCCTATGTTGAGCACGTTGAATGATATAGCTTTCATACACATTTGCGATGATTTCTGCTCCTATGGAAGAGATAATACCAAGTATAATTATTACGAAAATAAGCTCTATCATACTAAATCCAGAGCGTAAAATTTTTTTCATGGTCTCTCCTCCAAGTTATAGCTTCCTATGTTACAAGAAAAAGCATTTAGCATAATAGTTTTATTAAGTTCATCTACTCCAGATGTTGAAGTGAGTGTAACCTGTATACGTTTGATGTTACTGGTATTTGCATTAGTAGCAAATACTGGAGTGAAATTTAAACTATTGTCAGCAGTTGGGTCATTGTATGTTCCTGCTGCTACTGCATCTGACATATAGGTTACTGTTCTTGCAATACTTATAGAAGCTTGTTTTTCTAGATAGTCTGAATTGCCAGCAGCTACTTCCACTTCTAAAAGATTAGTAGTGCCAGTAAAATCATCCATATCATCCAAATCACCTCCATCTGCACCTAAAAGTGCTACAGAGGTTGCATTAAACTCTGAACCATCATAAGAGATGAAATGACGTTGGCTTCTAATAGGTGTACCTGCACGACGTTTAGGGGTTAGGGGGGGTGCAATGACGCCCTTTAAGTCATTATTACCATTGGTATTTAGTACTGTAGTATGTCCATCAATAGTGTTGTTTTCATCCCATTCATATCCCATGATAATATTTACCTGTGTTGCAGCTTCACTAATACCTTCTTGTTGTATAGCGACATAGCTACTATCTGTTGCAGTAGTTAAAAGCTGTGGAACAGACATCATGACTATTCCCATTACCATAATAGCAAAGATAAGTTCTATCATAGCTATGGCAGGACGTAAATAGTGTAATGTGTATTTCATACTACCATCCTAGTCTTTTATTTATTTTTTTACTGGAACTGGAACCTACTACATTCCCTGTTTCCCCTTGACCTGTCCAGTTGGAGTTTCCTATAAATTCTACCTCTTCAAAAGGAGGAGGAACAGCAATACCAACTGGATCATAAATCCATGCATTTGTATCTGTTAGATTGGTTGTATCCAAATCTATCCTTACTGTAATAGGTCTATTTACAGTATTTGGTCTTACTGTGATGTTCTCATCTTCAGCATTATTTGCAGTAAGGATAATGACTTTTGTCTTGTTAAGCCCTCCTGTTCCTGTTACTTTTAAAGTAACATTTCCATCAGTACTTGCTTGATTATGTTTAAGGGCTAGCCACCATTTAAGTTCATTACCAGAAAAATATCCGCTTGTTGTATCTATACCTATAGCTGTTCTGTTACACCTGGTGTAGTTTAGGTCAGCACTTATGTCACAATAGACATCTATAAGGACTGGTGTGTTTTGTTGTGCTGCTGCAACATTTGGATAAAAGTCTTTTGCAGGACGTACACGTGCATAGTAGAAGGTTGCATTTCCATCAGCAGCATCTGTACCTTTAATGAGAGCAGTTCCTTCTGATGCTTTAGTACTTGTATATGTTGAAATTATTGTGCTATTTACTTCTGATCCAGTTATAATAAATGGATCTTTAGGTACATTTTGCACACGATTATAGTTAAACATAAGCTGCTGTGTATAAAGAGTTGAACTGTTTGTTTCTATCGTATAGGTACCATCACTATATCCATTGGTTCCAAAACCTAATAGTACGTTTGTTATCTCTTTTTTATTTCTGTTGATATCAAGTCTCGGATTTTCTAAATTTCTAATATTTTTAAGTGTAGTATTCCAGTCTGTAACATTGAGGTCTACTGTAATAGGGTGTTCATAAGCATTTTTCTTAAAGTTAGTGGTTATGTTCCCTTTTTTATTTTCTGCTTTAATCGCTAGGCTAACATGTGCAGCCATATGTGGTATACCAGCGGCATAGTCATTCGTATGCATATAGGTAAACGTGCCATCTCTGTGATTTTTCAACTGAGAAGTAAGTATAAAGTGATGGGGTATGAAACGAGTAATCAGCTCCTCAGCACAAATATCCCTACCTGCTTCAATAGGAACACCATAAGTATTTGTTGTGGTATTACAATCTTCTGGAGTATCATCTATATCAACATTTGCCCAAGCAGGGTCAATGATATTGATACCTACTTCTCCTACATTGTTGAAAGTAAAGCCTATATTATCTATAGGTCTACCAAGACCATCAACAGCATTACCACTTGAATCTACTGAAACACCATCTCTAATGGTTGCAACTGAGGCAGTAATGTTTGCATCACCCTCTAATGAAGCTGTATCAATAGAAGAATCATTATTTGGGTTCAATGTAGGTGCTGCCATACGAAAAGTATTACCTGTTGTATTATAATCTAAAGTAGCATTATCCAATCCGTCTTTTGCAATAAGGCTTAGATTATAATCTTGTGCTGAACGTAAGAGATCAGGGAAAGATTGGTCGTTACTGTTAAACTCAAAGTGATCTGGTCTTGCTGCAAAGTTGTCTGTAGAGTCCTTTCTAAAGTGTATAAACCCTTGAGTAATACACTGATAGCATCCAAAGTTATGGTTATATGCATCTGGATAGATATTTGCATTTGCTAAATCTCCACCTGTTCTGTATGCTAGAGGGTCACAGGGGTAGGTTCTACCTGCAGGTGTCCCTTCCCCATAACATGTAGCAATTTCACGGAAAGAGGCTCTTGGGAATATATCTTCAACATAATCATAACTGTTAAAACAAGCAGGTAGTCCATTAAGGTTTACAGATTGATCAGTATTTACACGACAGGCTGAAGTTGATGGTGCCCAAGCTAAAATAGTATTCCAGTCTAAATAAGCCATTTTAAATCTATCATTACTATGTGCATGAGTAAGTGTAAGTCCTGATAGGGTTGTACTAAATGTACCTTCATAAAAAGTACCTATTGCAAGTGGAGTTGTTGGTGTACCATCACCCTCAAGCGTAACTAGTACAGCCATTGGTTTAGTGTTTTCCCATGCTTGATATGCAGTATTGGCCAAGTTTTTATCTCTATGTATTAGTTGTATCTTAAATGCACTATTGACAATTTTAGTTGTAATGTTTTTGTCATTAGCATAAACATATCCAGCATTAATTGCATCTATACTAATATAATCTTCATCTCCTCTATCTATAGCTGAAAAGACACCACTATTTAGGGCATTACTTTTACCTCCGACAGGTTCTCCATCTGGTGTAGTATAGAGTTTGACATAAGTGTCGCCATTAGGATTTCTGTATTTCGCATAAGCTGTGTTACTTGCATTTTTATCGAAGATAGAGATATCGAGACTTTCTTTAACACTCACAACAAACTGCATAGTAAAGCTTGCACCTATAGCTACAGTAGAAAGGTTACAATAGACTCTTCTATCAGAGATATCATAACCACAGTCAGGATTTGCAATCTCATTTGTTGTATTATTTCCATCAAAAAGCTTTAATTTACTTGTATCAAAATGATTAATATTAAGTGCTTCAGAAAGTCCATCAAAGTCAAAATCATCAAAAATGACAACACCTTCTGCAACTTCATCTCCTATATTTTTAAAAGAAATTGTATATTCAAGAGAAGAACCAGGATAGATGGGCTGGTTTGGACCTGCTTCTCTTCGTGTACCGTCTTTGTCAATAATATATGCTGATTTTGAAAACCTATCAATGAGTGGTGTGGTGAGGTCAGTAGCAAAGGAAAATAGGCTGATTGAATAATGGTCTACCCCACCAGAAGGAGTTGATACATCAAGTTTAAACTGAGTGTCAGTTTGATTGTTTGTCATATGATCACTTACATCAATATGATCAGCATCAACACCATAGGTTTTGGTAACCCCAGTGTTTATAGGTATTCCAAACTCACCTATTGTACTGTTGAATAGGTTTGTACTAGGACTTTCAGCGGTTCCTGAAGCACTCCCAATAGCTGAGAATGTGTTACTTGTACCATCTCTCATTCTAGCAACACCACCAGCTACAGGATCTCCATCTGCAGCAAAAAATGCTATCGTAGCATTGATGTCTCCATGTGCAGGTGTTAAGAATCCGCTTATGTTCAAATCATTGTTATCGCTACTAATATATTGAAAGCCATTAAAGACAGAAATGTTTTTATATGGTACTGTTTTATTGTCATCTTCATAGATAACTAAAATAGACCATCCCCCATAGTTTCCTCCTCCACCAGCTTTACCTTCAGTAAGTACAACGTTTGCAACTCTATATTCTCCTGTTTCATTATTGTCTAGTAAATTGGTAATATCTGTAAAAGCAGAGTATGTCCAGTTTGTACTACTGCGTTGTATAATATTAAGAGTGTTGGCAGTAATATCAATATATCCAGCACGATTTGGTGTTTTTAGTTGTATAGAACCTAAAGAACCACTTGCATCATTTAAGCTTGAGAAAGAAGAATTTTCCCAATTACATCCTGTTCCAGAACCATCGCCGGTACCATCACTGTTAGTACTACAGACATGCCCTTCCCAATACAACCCAGCCCAAATAATAGTACGATTTAAGTCATTTCTTGTGGGCTCTCTGGGGTCAGTTAATGTTAAGGTTGAAGAAGATGAATTGAATGTAGTATTTGCACTTCCATCTGTATCTACATAATGCATATTAATATTATCATTATAGTTTTTATCAGGATCACCCGGTAATTTATTTATATTTGCATTTCCAATGAGTTTCATGTTTCCATAGAGATTGTATTGTAAATATTTAGTAAGGTTTACACCACTTGTTTGGTTTGTTCCATTGGTAATGTTTACATCTACACTGGCATTGTTGTCACCTGGGTTTAGTTCAGGTGTATTTGAGCTAACAGATGCAATATTTGTAATATTGGCCTCTACTGAAGGTGCACGTACATTAATTCTTATGTCATTGCTACTACCTCCAGCTACAAATACCCCACCATTAGCTATATAGCTACAGTTTATACTTGACCCTTGACTACATGTCCAGTCAGAACCATCCTCAATACTAATGAAACCTAATAAGGTATCTAATTCATCTGTTATTGTGACCCCAGTGGTATCTGCTGTACCACTATTTTGTACACTTAATGTGTAAGAAAAAGCGTCTGTTATGGTGACTGTTGGACTTGAAACAGTTTTTGTTATGCTCAAGTCAACATCTGGACCAGTAATGTTTGTAGTGGCAGAACTTGTATTATTACTTAAATCTGGATCAATGGTATCAGAACTGATAGTTGCAGTGTTGATACTGTCTCCTAAAGTATTTGCTGCAAAAGCATGAATGACAATAGTAGCATTGTATCCTAATGGTATATCAGATGCGTCACAAGAGACAACACCACCCACTTGACCACAAGTCCATCCAGATGGTGCGGTTATACCACTATATGTTACCCCACTTGGTAAGAAGTCTGTTACCCTGACATTTTTTGCATTTATGTACTGTTCTCCTATACTACTATTTATTTCTAATGTATAGTCTATTGGTTGACCAATATCTATATTTGCAGGAGCAGTTTTGAAAATACTCAAATCACTTCTTGGAGGGTAAACAAGAATAGTGGCAGTTGTTGTGGATGTAAGATTGAAATCATCTTTTATGGTGTAGCTAAAGGTGTCATTACCATCAAATAATTCATTTGGAAGATAGGTGAAAGCCCCATTACTACTTATGGAAAGAGAACCGTTTGTTGTAGTATTAAAGTCTATAAGTTCAATATTGAGTCCTAAGTCATTGCTAAGGACATTACCATTTAGAAGTGTATGGTAAGTGGTATTGAAGTCATCATGTATGGCAGTTGCAGGTGGGAAAATATTGAAAGTAACTGTCCCTAAATTAGAGTGAGATATACCGTCAAATGCTTTATAGGTAAAGAAATCTGTACCTGTATAGTTTGCATCAGGGGTATAAGTCATGTTACTTTCTGGACCACTTAAACTTCCATGTGATGGTGAAGTGAAGATAGGATAAGAGACTATAGTATCACCATCTGCATCTGTTGCATTGAGTTCAAAACTTACAGAAGTGTCTTGTAAAATAGTAAAGTTCATATCTTCTACTACAGGTGGAGTGTTGACTAGGACAGTGAGTGTATCAGTACTGCTAAGTCCATTATTATCTGTTACAGTAAGTGTTATGGTGTATGTGCCTGCGGTATTTATGTTGGCAGTAGGTGTGGCACCACTTAGTGTTAAAGGAATAGTACTTTCTATCCAAGTGTAATCAGTAATACTATTGAAGTCATCAGTTGAACCTGTACCATCAAGATGAAGTGTTTCCCCAAGAGTGATGTTTTGGTCTGGACCGGCATGGGCTACGGGTGCAGTGTTTACACGAACGTCAACGGTATCACTGTGCGTATTGTTATTGTTATCCGTTACTGTGAGGGTAATGGTATGGAGTCCTGCCGTAAGGTTAGTAAGTGTAATGGATGAGCCACTACCTACAGCGACACCTCCTTCATACCAACTATAATCTGTGATGTTTCCATCGCTATCGCTACTCCCTGAACCATCGAGAGTTACACTCTCTCCTAAATTGATAATTTGGTCATTCCCTGCATGTGCTACAGGTGGAGTATTTGTTATGGTGATGGTTACAGTATCAGTAGCGATAGCTCCTATGTTATCAGTGACTGTTAGTAATATGTTATAAATACCTGCTGGAGTTGTAGCTGTATTATATGTGCCATTTACACCTGTCGTAAGTGTAGTACCATTATAACTCCAATCATAAGAAACGATACTTCCATCAGGATCATTACTTAAAGAGCCATCAAAAGTGACTGTATCATCTTTTCTAATGCTTTGGTCTGATCCTGCATTTGCTATTGGGTTGTCATTACAAGAGGAACATGTACGGGAAGTTCCATCATAGTTATTTCCTGCATCTTCATTTGTATAAAAGAGATTGGTAAGAACTACAGGTAAAGCGACATCATAAATTTTAACTTCATCTATAAGTCCATTAAAATATGTTTTTTTATGCAAGTTTGCAGCTAGTGTAAAAGGACTTCCTACTGCTTGGTCTAAATTACCACTCCATCTATCGTCAGTAGTACTTGAACCGTCGATAGTTACTGTTACATCATTACTATCATAAGTGACAGCAATAAAGTGCCAACTCCCAACAGTAATTCCTGAACCGAAATCAGCGTATGTATCATTTCCTGATGTATCTAAGTAAAGATGGAGCTTTCCTCCAGTTGTTATCCCAATTTCAAGATTATCATTTTTACTATCAGATGATTTTCCTATAAAAGTATTTCGTGTGCCATGGTTTGATTGAGAACTTCCAAGTGAATTAGGTTTTATCCATGCTGTAATTGTAAATGCATCATTGCTATTGCCAAAAATACTATCAAAATTATTACCCATTGAGACATAGTCTCCATCAAATGTGTTGTAATCAGCATCTACACCAGCAAAAAAACCACTGTTACATATTTTTCCACCTGTGTTAATTGCAGCATTATTAAAGCTCTGCCCATTTATTGAACCTTGTGAATCTAATACTTCATTTACTGCACCACTCCATGCACATTCATCTAAACGGTATTCTGATGTAGCTACAGGTATGTAATTAGTTGTAATAATAATATCATCTATAAAAATATCTTCTGCATTCCAACTTGTATTTGGTTTAATCTTAATTGTGACTTCACCATTACCATCCAAGGTTGCTGTAAATGTTTTAGATTCAGTATTATTAATCGTATCATCTATAACTTTTGTTCCATCTACTCGAATTTCCAAGTGATCATTATTTTCCCATGTACTAATTTCTTCAGCATTTAAAGTAAATGTAATAGTTTGATTTGCAAGATATGGAAAACTATAGGTTTTTTCAGCTGTATCATCTCTATTAATACGCATTTTATCATTTTCTTCCCAGACATCTGACCCACCACTGGCATCAACCCAACCATGTAACGTATTAGTAAAAGTTTCGTTGGATACTTGATATGCAGAAAGTGATACTGTTGATGAAATAAAAAAAAGAATATTGAAAATCAGAAAATTGAAAGTTAATCGTAATGTTTTCATACATAACACCTTTTATACCCAGAATTAATCTGGCAAAATTTTGTAATTACATCAGGATAAGGATGTTATAAGCGTACTAGCTTACACATAGGTAACCCGGCGGTCTCAATAAATGAAATCCGTGGCTTTCCGTACTTTACTTCATAAGTAAGTTTGGCCTTCTCTTTATGTAATACTCTATACTAAAGAATACCATAGCTAAGATAAAATTGATATTAAATGAAATTTAGGTAGGTATGTAGTTACTTTAGACTATATATAACATAGTCATGATATAAATTTTATAAACCTAATACAATTCTTACATACTTTGAGCTATGATAAAGATATTATAAATGTTTGAGGTAAATATGAATTTTAAGAAAATCGTTTTAGTGACACTAAGTATGATGATGACATTTGTCTTTGTTGGGTGTGGTGGTAGTGATGATACAGCTGAATTTAATAAGCCAGCACTCTATTGGTATAAAAAAATTGCTTCGAGTATAAGTAATGGCAACTTAGACAAAGCAGATTCGTATTATATCTCTTTGAAGAGTGAGCATATGCGCTCTGTGCTTATGCCTACATCTTTGATGATGCTGGCTCATGCACATATGAATAAAGAAGAGTATCTTCTTGCAAACTATTATTTAGATGAGTATAATAAACGATATGGTGAAGCAGACAGTCGTGAATATACAGACTTTATGAAACTTAAAGCATCGTTTTTGGGTATTAAGGATGTGTATAAAGATCAAAAGTTGATTATAGACAGTATTGCTAAATCACAAATATATATTGCACGTTATCCTGGTTCACCTTACACACCACTTGTTAATACGATGCTTATTCGTCTTCATATGAGTCAGTACTTACTCAATGAAAATATAGCAGCATTGTATGATAGAACGAGTAAGCCAGAAGCAGCAAAAATTTATAGAGCTAAAAATAAAGGTTCTGTGGTTGAGATGTCAGATATTACAGCACCAGAAAAAGGTATTATCGGTCAGATATTCGATTAATCTTTACGCTCTCTTGTTTCTCCTCTCTCGAGGTGGAACTATTTTATATTAAATCTAAAAACTTATACTACTTACTTAATTTCCACCTTTAAAGAGGAGGAATGAGTTTAAATGAACATTTTAAAACAAAGGAATCTTATGCAACTCAGTGATTATGATGCATTTCCCACCACTTTACCTATTGTTGTTGAGGATGAACTTTTTCTTTATCCTTTTATGATTAGTCCTATTTTTTTAACCCATAAAAAAGATATAGATGCAGCCACAGAAGCAATGGAAAATAACTCTTTACTTTTTGTAACGTCATCTATGCCTGGTAAAGAAGGTAATAGAGATTTTGATGCTATGTATGAAGTAGGGGTTGTAGGTTCTATTATGCGTAAAGTACAAATACCTGATGGTAGAGTAAAAATACTTTTTCAAGGGCTCTCTCGGGGTAAAATAGTGAAGCGTGAAGAGGGGATCTATAATAGTGCTACGATAGATATCGTGACGTTAGATACGTATAATAAACTCAAAGCAGATGCATTGATGGAGATATTACGTGATAAGGTAAAAAAACTCTCTGCACTTAATTCGCAAATACCAGCAGATTTGGTACGTACCATAGAAGAAAATGATGAACCCAATCGTATTGCTGATTTGGTTTCATCTATGTTGAAACTTGATAAAGATGTAGCCTACGTACTCTATATAGAAATAAACATTGAGAAACGTTTACTTGCCCTTATAGATATCGTTACATCTGAAATAGAATCAGCGAAAGTGCAACGTGAAATACGTTCAAAAGTGCATACTAAAATTGAACAAACCAACAAAGAATACTTCTTAAAAGAACAACTTAAAGAGATACAACAAGAGTTGGGTATGGATACACAAAGAGAAGAGGAGATAGCTACTTTTAGAGAAAAAGTAGCAGCACTCAAACCACATATGCAAGAAGATGCCTTTAAGGAGATATCTAAGCAGTTAGACCGTTTTGCACGTATGCATCCTGATTCTGCCGATGCCAATGTCCTTCAGAGTTATTTGGAGTGGGTGCTTGAACTTCCATTTGGAAAATTAAGTAAAAAAAATCTTTCTGTAAAAGATGTTTCATCTGAGTTAGATAAAGACCATTATTCTTTAGAAAAACCTAAAGAACGTATAGTAGAGTTTTTTTCTGTACGTGAGCTAGCACAACTACGTGGTATAAAACAAAAAGAGACAGGAGGGGTAATACTTTGTTTTGCTGGACCTCCAGGAGTGGGTAAAACTTCTTTGGCTAACTCAATTGCCACTGCACTAGGACGTCCACTTGTACGTATGGCACTTGGTGGGCTTGAAGATGTTAATGAGTTACGTGGACATAGACGTACGTATGTTGGTGCAATGCCAGGACGTTTGGTACAAGGGCTTATAGAAGCTAAAAGTATGGATCCAGTCATTGTTCTTGATGAGATAGATAAAGTGGGGCGTAGTATGCGTGGTGACCCTACAGCAGCACTGTTAGAAATACTTGACCCTGAACAAAATAGTAAATATAGAGATTATTATTTGAATTTCAATATTGATCTTAGTAAAGCAATATTTATTGCAACCGCAAATGATGTAGGACGTATACCTGCACCACTTCGTGATAGAATGGAATTTATAGGGCTTAATTCATATACACCTAAAGAGAAATTTGAGATAGCAAAACGTTATCTTATTCCTCAAGAGTTGAAAAAACATGCTTTAAAACGTAGAGAATTTAGTATTACAGATAAAGCATTGAAAATGTTGATAGATGAGTATACAAGAGAGGCAGGGGTGAGAAACCTACGTCGAAAAATAGCAGGTTTGATGCGTAAAAGTGCAAGAGCACTACTAGAAGATAAAAGTAAAGATCAAATCTCTGTTTCTAAGAAGAACTTAGAAGCATTTACCGATAAAAAAGTATTTGAAATCTCTCTTGTAGATGAAAAACCACAAGTAGGTGTTATCTCTGGATTAGCATGGACAGCAGTAGGTGGAGATGTATTAACGATAGAAGCTATCAAGATTAAAGGTAAAGGAGCTTTACAGCTTACTGGAAGTCTTGGTGACGTCATGAAAGAGTCTGTGCGTATTGCACACTCTGTGGTTAAAAAACTCATAGATAAGGGTGAATTGAAAATATCACCCTCCGTGATACCACACTCTATCAAAGAAAGAGAAGAACGTATTACAATTGATCCTAGTGAAGTTTATAAGCGCTATGATCTGCATATACATGTTCCTGAAGGGGCTACACCAAAAGATGGACCATCTGCAGGTATTGCAATGGTTTCTGCTATTGCATCTATCTTGAGTGGACAGAAGATAGACAATGAAGTAGCTATGACTGGAGAAGTAACCCTTACGGGTAAAGTTTTACCTATAGGTGGACTTAAAGAGAAGCTTATCGCAGCCTATAAAGCTGGTGTAAAAAAAGCACTTATTCCTGTAAAAAATTATGAACGTGATTTAGATGATATTCCTGATGAAGTAAAAAACAGTATAAAGATTATTGGTGTTTCACATGTGGATGAAGTATTGAAAGAGATATTTGTTGATTAGGAAAAGATGAGGTATGGATATTTAAGTCCATACCTTTATAATGAAAATTCGTCTACGTCCATTGTGTTATTTTTTCAAAGAGTTGTTCCTCTTTAATAGGTTTACGTAAAAAGTCATTTGCACCATTGTCAAAGACTTCTGTTTTACGTGTATCATCTGTTGAGAGTACAATGACAGGGATATGTGCATTTGCCATATCTGATCTAAAAATCTTTAGAAACTCTATTCCGTCAACTATTGGCATCATGATGTCTAGTAAAATAAGATTTACATTACCATCTTTTTTTAATTTATCTAGAGCATCAGAACCATTTTCTGCTTCTGTAACTTCTGTTACACTAGGGTTTTTTTTCAATAGTGTTTGCAATAGTTTTCTATTGATAAAATCATCATCAACTACTAATACTTTAAGTCCCATATTATTTATCCTCTATACTTTTTAATAATGTTATCAATCTCTTCTTTTGTTGCTGTACTCGCAATGTTCTCACCACGTAGTACAGAAACTTCATCCTGACTTTTTGTATCGCATGATGAAATTATAGCTATATTTTCATTGGAACTGCTGATACCTTCTGTGATAAGTTTGACATCTGTAAAGAGTATATCATAGTTATTAGATGCTAGTTTACTCTCTAACGTACTCATGTCTTCTAATATATCATAGGTGTACCCAAGGTTATCAATGACTTTAGATAATACTCTACGAGCGAGTATGAGTTTTTTAGCAATGAGAATTTTCTTCTCATTAGCTTCATTATTTTCACTTGTATTATCAATAGGTAAGTCATCGACTAATATATGAGTTGGTTCTTCTATCTTTTTAGTTTCTTGAACTACAACTACTTTTTTAGCAGGCACTTGAGTCACTTTTGTCGTTTTATTCGATAAAAACTTATTAAGAATATAAAGAAGTTCTGTGGTTTCTATAGGTTTTGTAATATACTCATCCATACCTTCACCTAAGAATCTTTCTCTGTCACCTTTAAGGGCATTGGCTGTGAGGGCAACAATAGGTACATGAGGTACATTTTCATCTTCTTCATAATCTAAAATCTCATGTGTTGCTTCAATTCCATCCATGACTGGCATTTGAATATCCATAAAGAGTAGATCATAATTACCTGATCTACGTTTTTCAAATGATTCAAGACCGTTATTGGCAATATCAACTGTGATACCATGCTCTTCAAGAATGCGCTTGATAAGTTTTTGGTTAATGATATTATCTTCAGTTATTAAGATATGTGCATCAAACTTAGTTTGTTGTATCGGCATAGATTCTTCAACAAGCTGAGGTGTTGTATTGGCAGTAGTAGCTAGTATATTTTTTAATTTAGAAAGTGTAACTGGTTTAAAGATTACATTACTTTGATCAATACCTAGTTCTTCAATTTTTGTACGACTTGTTACATTTGCAATAACGATAAGTTTAGACATATCCATATGGTGGATAGCATCCATAATGTTTTGTTTTGCTTTATCAATATCAACCCAGTAGTTTTTACAAACATCATTGTTGTCAAGTTCTCTTAATTCTCCTATAGATTCAAAATGCTTCACAGATGGACCGAAGTATTTGAAATATGCTTCAAGATAATTATCTAATTTTGTTGGGATGTCTTGTTCATATTTACCGATTGTAAGATCTGTAAAGGCATGAGTATAGTTGATATCAGTTGAAGTCACTTCTTCTAATGGTAATGAGAAAAAGAATGATGTACCATGGTCTTTAGCACTTTCAAGTTCAAGTAGACCACCCATAAGTTCAACAAATTGACTAGAAATTGTAAGCCCAAGTCCTGTACCACCATATTTTCTTGTTACTGAAACATCAGCTTGGGAGAAAGCATCAAAAATACGTGATTGTTGCTCTTTTGTCATACCAATACCATTATCTTGAACAAGGAATTTTATTCTGTTATTGTCATTATCACCTTGAATTTTAGTAATTTCAAGGTTGATTTCTCCACCATATGATGTAAATTTAACAGCATTAGAAAGAAGGTTAATAATAATTTCTTTTATTTTTGTAGGGTCACCTTTGAGTTTAGAAGAGATATCTGGATCCATATAGTAGTTAAGATCAATATTTTTTTCTGTTGCTGCAACAGCATAGGTTTCAACAGCAGATTCAAACTCTTCAGCAGCATCAAATACAATGTTTTCAATTTCAATTTTATTACTTTCAATTTTAGAAAGATCAAGAATATTATTGATAATACTTAGAAGGTTTTCTGAACTTTTATCGATAATAGAGAGAAACTCATCTTGCTCTTCAGTAAGGTCTGTACTACGTAAAATTTCTGTAAACCCAACAATACCATTAAGTGGTGTACGAATCTCATGTGACATGTTAGCTAGGAAAAGAGATTTTGCTTCATTTGCCTGAAGAGCAATGATTTTATCATCTTTAGCTGTCTCAACAAGTGTCTCAAGGAATTTATAGGCTTCCTTGGTTCCTTCGTGTGTATCAAGCTCAATATTTTCAATGGCTAAAGTATCTGAACTAAGATATTGATCACTACTCTTCATTTCATCAACAGCTTTGTTAAGTACATCTTCAAGCTCTTTAATGTTTCTAGTAATATCTCTAGTTGTCGTAAACCCTAGGTATGCTAAAATAAAACTTAGTAACCAAATAGTACTTGCGATAGCTAAAAGTAAAAGTTGTTTTTGTAGAAAAATGTCAGATTTCTTCCATAATGTATTTGAAACAACAAGTTCTGCTTTTGAAAGAAGTGTAATTTTATTAGTTTGAAGTGTAAACCAGTCCATAGCCTCTTCAGCATAGTCACCATTATCGATATCAGTTTGAATTGCAGACGATGTCATAGCAAGTTCACTTAGCATATCACTTGCTTCTTTATTGAATAAAATATTTGAAAGTTGTTTACGTAGTTTAGGATTTGTTACTTGTTTAATATCAAAGCCATTTGCTTTTGTTTTAAACTCATCCCATAATGCAATTTCATCAAATGACATAGAGATTTTTTTAGTCATATAATAAGAGACAAATCCTCTCTCTAAACCGGCATTTTCTTTTGCTGTATAGAGCTGTACCAACGTACTGATGAGTGATGAAATTTCAGTATTTAGTGCATAGTTTTTAACACCAAGAAGATTTTCAAGTACAGGTTCTGCTAAGTCTTTTGTATATTTATCAAAAAATACAGTTTTAAAATCAACATTTTTCCCATCAATCATTTTTCTAGTGGGCATTAATTTATTAGTGTTGGTTAAGACTTTTTGATACATACCCGTTTGTATTTTATTTTCTTCACCTAATATTTTTAGTATGAATGGAAGATATGATGTGTCTTTTGTGATTAGACCAGCTTTAAGTAAGTTTATAGCCTTATCTAATGATATTCTTTGTTTAACTACAGAATCTTTAAACTCTTTTTTGTCACTACCAAGATAGAGTGAAGTAAGTCCACGTTCTTTACCAATATTGAGTAAGGTTTTATCGAGTAAAGCATTATTCTTTAGTGTTGTTTTTAAAGCATGTGCTTTTTCAAAGTTTATATATGAAGTTATAAAGAAATAACTTGAGAGTAGAATGAGTAATATAATTGGTACTAGTCCAATCAGTTTTAGTCTATTACGTATAGTCATCGTTTATTTCCTTTAGTTTGATATAACATCAATTTGAGTTTCAAAAGACAAAAAGTGTGCCCAATAGTCTTTGATTAAAGTTTCCAAATTGTTAGCATCTTCACAAAATTGTATTTTATACAAGGTATCTGAGAGAGGGTTGATACGAAGGTTACTAGACGCCCCTTTAAGTAAGTGCCCAATTTTTTGTATCGTATCTAAATCACCCTTTTCATAGGCTTCTAACATTTTTTTCGTTTCTATATGTGCTTGATCAATGAAATCATGTACAAATTCTTCAATAAGTTCAACAGGTAGTGATAAATCATTTGCTGCCTCTTCAAGTTGAAAATCAAAATGTTTAGGTTTTATACCGTCAAGTGAAATTGTTCCAAAGCTTTTTTCATTACTTGGCTTTTGTGGTTTTACCTCTTCTTGAAGTGTTGGTTCATCCATTATCTCTGGTGCATCAAATAGTTCTAATTTCTCTTCTTCAATAACTTCTGGAATATCTTTAATAATTATTTTTTCTTCTGTAGATACATCCTCCACAACTTCTTTTTCAGTGGGTGCAGAAGTTGTGATGCGCGCGAGCGTACTATAAAATGACTCTATTTCTTTACGTTGATTATCATTATCTGCCTGAGTAATATTAGTAAGAATGTCTCCAACAACAGGAAGATGGAGTACCTCACTTAAATGGCTAAGTGTCCCAATGGCATCAGTACGCGTATCATTATCATTACTTTGTAAGTCTTTTTCAAGTCCAAGAGCTGTATCGATAAAGTCATCTAAAAAAGTATTATAATCATCAGTAGAGATACCAATCTTTTGACTAATTTCTTCTACGTCTATATTGATTTCAGAAACATCAGCTGTTTCTTCTTTTTCAAGAAATAAATTATCATTATCTAACTCAAATTCTAGCGGTTCATTTTCTACTACTTTTGAAGATACAATTTCTATAGGTTTATCATAGTTAACCTCTTCTGCATTATCTAATACTAGGTTAAGTAAATCTGAATTATTTATTGTTTCAGTTTCAGTTTCTTCTTCGGTTTTATCAAAGTATGTTTCATCTTTTAAACTCATGATATCATCATCTAACGAAAGATGGTCATCAAAGGTAATAGGTTCGTCACTTGTATTATCAGTATCTTCTAAACTTAAAGAAGTGATATCATCATTTATCTTGATATCCTCTAAAATGTCCTCTTCAATTGTTTTTGTTAGCTCTTCACTATCTACAGCAGAATTAATGATATCAATATTATTTGTGTCATCCTCAATGGATGGACTAATAACAATATCTTCAATAGGTGAGAGTGCATCTACTTTTTCGGCCTGATTAGATAGAGTAACCAATGTAAGCTGGCCTAACATACTAGAAAGAGATGTTTTAGAGAGTGTAAAAGCTTCGTTGATACTTTCTGATTTTATGAGTACATCTTCATCAG
>Ga0256827_10000504_pt1 | contig 24306 bp, 20 predicted proteins | sample CV84metaG_FD_185977 | JGI IMG/M metagenome (GOLD analysis project Ga0256827, IMG submission 185977) | Hydrothermal vent microbial communities from East Pacific Rise, Pacific Ocean - CV84 | ecosystem: Environmental > Aquatic > Marine > Hydrothermal vents | place: Pacific Ocean: East Pacific Rise...
ATAAGTACCTGCTCGACATCTGTAGATTTTTCCAACTGATCTATAAAAAGATGCATATAGCCACTAATAAATGCTCCTGTATGATAGAAATACTCTTGAGAAAACTGATCATATCCATCATGCTTAGTCTCTGTCAACGAAGAGAGTCTATCCAATATATTAGAGACAACAATACTGTTTTCTCTGACATCAATAGTCTGAATAAGATTATAAAACATCTCCTCTATCGCATCTAATTTTTGCCCCTCTTGGCTATCTTCAAAAAATCTCTCTGTCTCTTCTATCTGCTTTATTAGTTCACTTTTCATATTGATAAATCCTTTAGAATAATTTAAACATTAATTATATATACTAATTATTTATATAAAGTTTATTTAAGTTAAATCTATTCTTATCAAGAGTTTTTTGGATGAAAAGTTCCCACTTAAACCCAAATCTCATAACAAAATGGCTAAAATAGGTTATGAATTTTACCTTCGGCTCACCCTACCTCTTGGCTCTACTGCTTCTGATACCCTGCTTTTTTTGGTGTAAACCATATCGCAAGATCTACTATTTTCCCAAACTATCATGGATCAATAGAGAATCACCTATATTGGCGTGGGAGTATTGGCTAAAAGTCCTCATCTTCTCTCTGATGGTGATGGCTCTAGCCAAGCCTCTTTTTTATGATAGCACATCTACACTACACCGAAAAGGACGAGATCTTGTTTTGGCTATAGATGCTAGTGGATCGATGGCTCAGAGTGGGTTTGATGAGAAAGATAGATTCAAAAACAAGTTTGAGACCAATCTTGAACTAGCACAATCATTTATCAAAAAGCGTTTTGATGACAATATGGGAGTGGTAGTCTTTGGGACATTTGCCTATACTACCTCTCCTCTGACCTATGATCTCTCTGCTCTCTCCTATCTACTCAGACTCACTACCGTTGGCATAGCAGGAGAGAGTACGGCTATAGGGGATGCTATCATGCAGTCGATCCGTACCCTATCCTATGGAAAAGCTCAAAACAAGGCTATTATACTACTCACCGATGGATACCACAATGCAGGAAAAAGCTCACCCAAGAGTGCTGTAGCAAAAGCAAAAGAGTTGGGGATCAAAATATATACGATAGGTATAGGAAAACCTGCCGATTATGATGGAGCGTTGTTGGAGACCATAGCCAAAGAGACAAATGCCAAAAGCTACTCTGCCTCCTCTGCTAAGGAGCTATCCAAGATATACCAAGAGATAGAGACCCTAGAGCCTAGCCCTATACGAAGCGAAAACTATCTAAATCAAAAGTTACAGATCTTATATCCTCTACTGCTAAGTTTTGGACTACTGCTATTTTGGGTCATAAGGAGTAAACAATGAGCCTACTATACCCTAGCTTTTTGTGGCTACTGATCCCTCTAGCTATTTTTTTATGGAGAGGCTCTACTGAGATCGTCACTCGTGTTCATCTCATTATCCTTATTCTCCTCACGATAGCACTCTCTCGTCCTGTCATAAAGCACTCTGCCCAAGAGGTAGAAATAGAAGGTCGAGACCTCATCATCGCACTAGATGTCTCCTACTCAATGAACGCCCAAGACATCAAACCCAACCGTTATGATTTTGCCAAGGGGACTATCCTATCTCTGCTAGAGCAGAACCCTGCCAACAATGTGATGATGATGGTCTTTACCACTAATCCACTCTTGCTCTCTCCTCCCACTACAGACCATCAACTCATAGAGATTGCACTAGATAGTCTAAATCGTAAATTTATACTTACAAGGGGGACTTCTCTCAAAAATCTATTTGATAAACTAGGAGAGATGAAGATAGAAAACAAGGAGATAATTCTGCTTACTGATGGAGGAGAAGAGAGTAACCAAGAGGAGCTAATAGCACTCATAGAGCAGAACCATCTATCTATCAATATCTTGGCACTTGGGACAAAAGAGGGATCAACCATCACCAAGTCAGATAATACTCTACTCAAAGACCAAGAGGGCAATCTAGTAGTATCGAGGATCAATCCTATTTTAGCCTCACTAGGACAATCCTATACTCCTCAATCAACCCCTAAAGCTACAGCAGACAAGATATATAACTCTCTAATCAAACAGGAGACAAAAAGTAGCAAACAGCAGTACTTATATACCGAACTCTATCAGATTATTCTACTCATAGCCATTATACTTTTTTTGATGGTACATACAAGATGGGTTAAGTATCTAATTTTAATAGAAAGTAATAATAATAAACTTTAGTTTTTTTTTAATATCCATAGTGAAAAAATACTTTATATCTAAAAAATCTTATTGTTATATAATATAATTTATATAATAATAATATTAATTTTAGGGGAATTTTAGATGCATAAATCACTAGTAGTAATTCGAAATAGTCAAAATAACAACTTTGGAATAGGAACAGTTATCTATCAAAACAGGGACTACAAATATATATTGACCTCTGCAAATCTCGTAGAGAAATCCCCTAAAAATATCATTGTTGATTCTCAAACAAAAACAAAAATTATATATCAAGGGTCAAGTAGAGGTCTTGATTTGGCTATCTTAAAAGTGAGTATAGACAATCCACCTATAACTTTAAGAGAAGATCACTATCCAAATATAGGTATGGATATAAAGGGATTTGCATATGAGTCCGATTTTAAATCAATCAGTTATCATATATATAGCAAAGAGACTCTTCGGACTTATGATGGTGTCAATGTTTATGGTTGGAGATTAAAATCTTATATAATACAAGATGGTTCACCAATCATCTCAAAGGAGAGTGGTGAAGTGATTGCAATAATGAGTAGAAGACAAAATTTTGCAATATCTATAGAAAATCTGAAACTACTTGGTAGAGAGATTCCAAGAAATTTAATCGAACATAAAAATTATATTCCAAAAATTTTTATTAGCCTAGCACATAGAAATCCTGAGATGCATATCGCTAAAAAAATTTCAGAAGAGTTTAAAAAAAGAGGCTATAGAACATTTTTGGCAATCACCGATATAAAAGCAGGAGAGAACTGGGTAGAGAGACTCTACAGGGAGTTAGAGGAGTGTGAATATTTTATTATTTTACTCTCCAAAAGTTCTATAGAGAGTGAGATGGTAGCAGAAGAGATCAATAGCATAAAAGAGTTACAAAATGAGTTTGGATCACCTGAGATATTACCAATTAGAGTCAAGCTTCCATATGCATTTAATGCCCACTATGAGATACTCAAACAACTTGATAGTATCAATCAACTGATGTGGGAAAAAGAGGAAGATACCACCAAAATCATTGATATACTAGATAGACTTATATCAAAAAAAGAGCCTATTCGAAGTAGCGAAAAAAAAGCACTTTTATCCCTCAATACTTTTCCACTTGTCACACAGACTGTCTCACTAGAACACCCCACAGGTATAGTACCATTTGATTCAAAAAACTATGTCCAGAGAGATGATGATATTAAGTGTTATGAAAATCTGTCAGATAGATACTCCCTCATTCGTATCAAAGCACCAAATAAATATGGCAAAACATCTCTTTTGGAGCGAATTAATCTCTATGCCCAAAAGAGTGGATACAACATTGTCTCTATCAACTTCCAAAGAGACTTTGAGAAATCCACTCTCAGTAATCTTGATGAGCTATTAAGCTGTGTTTGCGATATGATCAGCGAAGAACTCAATATAGAGATCAATATAAACCAAAGAGTACTCAAAAGAGCAACATCTAAACTCAAAGCTACAAAATATATGAATAAGTTACTCTCTCTACTAGATAAACCACTAGTACTATCTATAGATGAGGCAGATAAACTATTTAAATATAAAGAGGTTTCTGATGACTTTTTTAGCTTGATTAGAGCGTGGCATGAGAAGTCAAAAGTCAATAGAAACTGGGAAAATCTAAAACTGGTTCTTGCCCACTCCACAGAGCCTCTGTTGGGACTTACCACTCTGGATCAATCCCCTTTTGACAATGTAGGATTAGGAGTAGAGCTATCTGCTTTTAATAAACAGGAGACCAAAAATTTGGCACTAGGGCATGGTATTGAGCTGAGTGACTTGGAGCTAGAAGAGCTATTTATGTTTATAGGAGGACACCCTATGTTGACAAGAAATGTTCTATACACTATGTTCAAAGAGAATAAAGGGTTAGAGGAGATTATCAAAAGTGCATATTCTCACAAAAATATCTTTTATGATCATCTAAGACGCTACCTATGGATCATAGAAAAGAATCAGAAGCTAGAGCTATTTCTAAAAGAGATACTTACAGGAAAAGTACCATACGATGATATAAGCTCCTATATTTTAGAGGCAACTGGATTGGTTATAAAGCGAAATAACAAGATAAGTTTTGCATGTGAACTATACAGAGTCTTTTTCAAGGAACATCTAAGAAAGGGGTAGATAATGCACCAAAAGTTTTACCAAGTAGGGGGTTCTCTACCTCCTGATATTCCATCTTATATCAAGAGAAAAGCAGACACCCAACTATACAACTATCTAAAAGATAAAAAATACTGCTATGTACTCAATGCTAGACAGGTAGGGAAATCCTCTCTTCGTATCAGAACATCCAAGAGACTAGAAAAAGAGGGTCATATCTGTGTCAATATAGATGTAACCTCTATAGGGAGTAATGACATATCTCCTGATGAGTGGTATTTTAGCCTACTAGATAGTATCATAGAGCAACTCTATTTAGAAGAGGATGATTTTGCAGAGTGGTGGGATGAGAATATCAACCTAACTGTTGTAAATCGCTTTGCAAAGGCATTTGATAGATTTGTAATAGATCTATCAGAAAAGAGTATATTTATATTTATTGATGAAGTGGACTCTATACTAGGGGTTGACAACTTTAGTACTGATGATTTTTTTGCAGTTATTAGAACCTTTTATAACCTGCGAGGAGAGAACCCTAAATACAATCAAGTAACCTTTGCTCTCTTTGGAGTGGCAACACCTGAAGATCTGATGAGAGACTCAAGCAGAACACCTTTTAATATTGCTAATAGTGTCACTATAAACTCTTTTAAATTTGAAGAGTCCTTAAGCTTGATGGAGGGATTAAAAGATCAGACTATAGATACAAAACAGATACTAGAGAGAGTATTTTTTTATACGGATGGTATGCCATATCTGACACAAAAAATATTAGAATATATCTCTGAGAACCCAATCAAAGAGATAAAGGATATAGAGAAAATTATAGGTAAACTTTTTATAAAAGAGGGGACAAACGAAAAGAACCTTAGAAATGTACAGAAACGAATTATCAATAATAAAGAGTATAGCATAAAGATGTTAACCCTCATAGCTAGAATCCTACAAGGAGAGTTGATCAAAGCTAATGATGGTGATCTACGCCATATCTATTTGAAGCTCTCTGGTTTAGTCAAAAATAAAAATGGAGTATTAAAATATAGCAACAGAATATATGAGAGAGTCTTTAGCAAAACATGGTTAAAGGAACAATCAAATAAGATCGATCGACCTTTTTTAACAGATTTAAATAGATGGATAGATTTAAATAGAGACAAATCAGCACTCCTTAAAGGAGAGGTTTTAATAGAGGCTAAAAACTGGGCAGAAGAGAGAGAAGATTTAACTCCTAGTGAACAACAATATCTTACAATAAGTACAGATGAGGAGTATAGAGTAAGAGAAAAAAGAAAGAGAGCAAAAGAGAAAGTAAAAATAGAAAAAGAGAAAAAGAAATCACATCTAAAAGTTATTAGAATCCTTGCGTACTCTTCATTTATTATCCTAATATTCTTAGGAATTACCATTAAATTTTATTTTGATGCTATTGAACAAAAAGAGGAACTCAAAAAACAGCAAGAAAAACTCAAAGAGCAAAAAGAGAAATTAAAGACACAAAAAGAGTTAGCTGAAAAGCAAGAGAAAATAGCGATAGAGCAGAAAGAATTAGCAGAGATAAATAGAAAACTAGCAGAAGAAAAGAGTAAAATAGCAGAAGAGAAGAGTAAAAAGCTTGAGAGTGCAAAAACAATTATAAAATCCAGCACCTGTAACCAAGAGACTCATAAACAAGATTTTTATAGAAATAAGATTGATGCATTTAAGACCCTCTTGGATGATAATCCAATACTATATAAGAACAATATAGTAAACACATTAAAAGATCTTACAAATACATGTATCAAAAGCCTAGATATTGAAGGTGCAGAGGAGAGTTACAAAGAGTTAATAATTAGTAATCTTGAACTAGAAGAAGAGAATAATATAAGTAGCTTCCGATTAGCTATTGCCGATATATCAAAAAATATTGGTGATCTATATAGAGAGAAAAACCAAACGGATAAAATTGAAAGCTATTATAGAAAAGCTCTTGATATATACCTCCAAAATCCCATAAGAGATAATCTAAAGATAGCAAATATCTACTATCTACTTGGTGATCTATATCTAAAAAAAAGAGAACTAGAACAGGCAAAGGCATATCATACTATAGGTTTTGAGATATATAAACCACTTCTTCCTGAAGAGACACAGACCTATCTTCCAAAACTTGCTGAGAGATTTTTATGGTTGGCTCAATGGAGTAGTTATGAAAATAGATCAAAAGAGTCAGTAGAGCAGTACAACAAGGCTCTCAGGATATACAGACAACTCAAAAAAGATCAACCAAATAGGTTTAAAAATGAGATCGGTTTAATCAAGAGATCATTAAGAAAATTACCACGAAATAATAGAAATAAAAAACCAAAAATAGGATCTATATATATAGGAGAAATTGTAGATGGAAAGTGGAAAAAACAGTTCCTTGGATTCAAAAAAGAGTCATTTTCTACTCCTACAGATTTAGAGTCTACAGAGCAAATAGCCATCAATGAAATTAATGTCAGAGTCACAACCTCATCAAAAGCAAAAGTAATAAATGGGATAGATATTGGAAATAGTATTAAGATAAATAAAATAAGAATCCATCAAGGTGGATATGTATGGGCTGAGGTTAGCTATTGATCTAATAAGCCCATCACTAACATTTTACTAATAATATCATTGTAAACTAATATTAACTTCAATAGCAAAGGATTTTATTATGATAAAAAAGATAACTTTTGGCTTACTAATATTTACACTTTTGAACACTGCTGTAACAGCAGAAGATACTTGTGGTGTGGATACACTAGCAACAGAGGTTATAGGTGCAGGAGATGTTTTAAATGATTCTGTAGATTATTCTGCCTCTTTGGTGGAAAACTCCAAATCAATTCTTGACCTCTCTAAGTCCCTTCTCTCTGCTGGTTCACAAGCAAACCGAGATTATGTCAATGCCATGCTTCAACTCTCTGATGATATTTTGACAATGGCTGATAAGATTGGAGAGATGGCAGATAGGATTTTGGTAATGGCTGATGATATAGGGGATATGGCAGATAGAATTGTAGAGACTCAAAAGATTCAAAGTGAAAATGTCAAACTTACTCAAGCAAATATATTGGAAGCTCAAAAAAACTTCAACGATATACTTTCAACATAGTTGAGAAGATTTATCATGAAACTTCAACGAAAATATATCTCAACAGCACTTATAGGTATTACTATATTTTTGAGTGCTTGTGGTAGTGGAGGCTCAACCAATATAGATAAATCAGAAAATAATATATCAGAAGCTAATAATAGCAGAACATCGAGTAGCACTGAGTCATCAATACAAGAGGCTGTAAAAAGCGATTGCCCTTCTACTTTGGATCAAATTCAACTTTTGGGTGCAGTAAATTCTTTAAATGATTCTATAGATTTTTCTTTTAAATTATTAAAAAGTTCAAAGAGAATGCTAAGTTTATCAAACTCTTTACTCTCTGCTGGTTCTAAAGCAAACAGAGAATATGTCAATGCTATGCTTCAACAATCACAAAATATTTTGGTTATGGCAAATAAGATAGGATCAATGTCTGATAGAATTTTAATTATGAGTGAGAATATAGGAGATATGGCGGATAGAATAGTAGAAACACAAAAAATTCAAAGTAAAAATATTGCACACACTCAGTCAAATATTTTACAAGCCCAAAAGAATTTTAATAAATTTACTGATAGAGAAGAGAGAGTGGAACTGTAAAAAATACAGTCCCCTCAAAAGCTATTTATGTTCAAAAACCAAAACCTCTTTACCGTTTACTCTTTTCTTCACTGCATGATACCCATATTTTGGAGTGATAATCACTCTGGTATCTCTCTTTGTATGAGGATCAAGATTTAATCTAACAGATACAATAGAGTTCATATATCTTATCTTTTGAGATACATCCTCCCATTGGACTTTTTTGTTTGGTATAGTACATACCCATTTACTATTTTCTAACTCACAAGAGCCTCTCTCTAAAGTCACTCTATCTCTTTTGAAAGTAGCTACAAATTCACTACCTAAATAGAGTCCATCAGAATCACTCCAATGCTTTATTCTTGATTGAGATAATTTGGTACTACTGACAGCACTACTATGAGTACGAGCAGGATAGGTTCTTCTATTTGTTGTACTATTTTTTTTATGGAAAACTACCTCCTCTTCGTACTCTCTTCCACCTACCTCTTTGATCTCAAAATTACTACTATAACTGCTATTTGGGCTAACAACTATCCATGTCTCTTTTTTGTGTCTTCCAATTCGTATCTTTCCAATTTTTTGTTTAGTTAACTGTCGTACAATCCCAACATTGGAAATATCCACACCCTCTAGTCTACAGATTAATTTGTTTTTACTTTTCATACAGAGATCATCGTCGTTAATCTTTACAGAATTTTTTCCAAACCATATTTTTGTATCACCAATAATAAGTAGATCGCTCTGTTTATATGATTTTTTATCAACTACAGCTTTTAGTGTCTCAACTGATCCCTCATAAGTTATTAGATCTGACATATCAGGCAAATCAGGAAAATCAGGAAGATACTCTTCTATAGAGAAATCTCCATCTTTAGAGTTACTATATTTTAGAGAATGAGTCTTTTTTATAGGATGATCTCTTAGTGCAGTATGCATGTGTGAACTAGTTACTCTAAAAGAAGTAGTCTCCACCATACCATCAACATTATTAGCATCTCTTGTAGAAAGAGTAGGTGTATTATTAATCGAACTCTCTGCAACAACAGCTACACCACCATTTGTTGTAATATTGCTATCCTCGTTGTTATCACTACTACTGCCTAATAACATATAGTACAGTAGGGAGATAATCCCTACTACAAAGGCTATATTCAAAAGAGTGAGTAGATTATCTACCGAAAAAATAGACTCTTTTAGACTAAGAGATTTTCTAACTTTCTTCTCTTTAGTACTCTTTCCAAAATTCTTACCACGTTCCCCTACTTTTTTTATAATGTTAAACATCATACCTTTTAGCTTTTTCATTTATTCAACCCTTTTTATGAAAAAATTTAATTATTTTATTTTACACTGTTTTTAGTAAAAGTTTAATAATTATGTTAAATATAACAACTCTACTTAGAGTAAGTGTTAATTTTAATTCAAAATAGTATACTATTCTCCCATGAAAAAAATATTAATAACAAATGATGATGGATTTGACTCTCCTGCTCTTTTGGCTTTAGTAAAAGCCTTGAAGCCTTTAGGAGAGGTGACAACTGTTGCTCCTACCTTGGAGAAATCGGCGTGTGGTCACTCTTTGACCTTGACTAAACCTCTTAAATTTGTGGAGCTAAAAGAGAAATTCTATAAGCTTGATGATGGGACACCTACTGATTGTGTCTTTTTGGCTCTTCACAAACTATATCCTAATGATGCTCAACCTGATATTGTGATCTCAGGTATCAATATCGGAGCAAACATGGGTGAAGATATCACCTATTCAGGGACAGCATCAGGAGCAATGGAGGCTGTACTTCAAGGAGTTCCTGCTATAGCGATCTCTCAAGATTTTTCAGATGATATGCGAGAGAGGGATGGGTTTGATTATGAGTTGGCGACGAAAACTATAGCAGAGGTTGTTCAGAAAATATTTGAAGGCTCTTTTCCTCTATCACCTAGAAAATTTCTCAATATCAATATCCCTGCCCTACCTCCATCTGAGTCAAAAGGGATTAAAATCACCAAAACAGGTAGCAGAGTCTACACCAATGATGCCGATGCACATATCAACCCACGAGGTCAAGAGTACTTTTGGATAGGGCTAGTCAACCATGAGTGGAGAGAGACCACAGGAGAGATGAGCGATGTGGAGGCAGTCAAGAGTGGCTTTGTCTCTATCACACCGATTCATCTTGATATGACCTCACATAATGATATAGAGAAGCTAAAAGGGTGGATATGAGATTTCAGCGATGTAGGCTACTATTTGGAGATGAAGATTTTGCCAAGATTCAAAAGGCAAAGATACTGATACTTGGCGTGGGGGGTGTTGGGTCATATGCACTAGATTGTCTTTGGCGTTCGGGGGTTAGTGATATAACTATTGTCGATTATGACATCTATGATGAGACCAATCAAAACAGACAGATAGGCTCAGAGGCCGTAGGAGAGTACAAGACAGAAGCTCTCAAAAAGCTCTACCCAGCGATCACAACTATCAATGAGAAGATGGACATGGCATGGGTTGAGAAGTTTGATTTTGAACCATATGATCTAATCATCGATGCAGCCGATACCACAAAAGTAAAGATAGAAGTAGCCAAAAAGTGCTACAAAAAGCTAATAATGTCTACAGGATCAGCCAAACGATTTGATACATCCAAGATAGAAGTAGGCTCAATATGGAAAAGCTCAGGGGATGCTCTAGCTCGAAAGATAAGAAACGAGCTAAAAAAGGCTAGATTTGATAGGAATTTTACAGTGGTCTTCTCCCCCGAAGAGGATAAGTGCAAAGAGAAAGGCTCATGTGTTGCAGTGACAGGAGCGTTTGGGCTAACTGTATGCTCTGAGGCGATAAAAAAGATACTAAAAAAGTAGAACTCTATGCGTGTTTTGCGTTGATGCTTTTATCTAATTTAGAGAGGTGATATATAGCTTTTGTGTAACCTGCTTTTACTGCTTGTTTGAACCAGTATCTTGCAAGATGAGGCTGTTTTTTGACTCCTCTACCTTGTAAAAAGCTAAGACCCATATAGTATTTTGCCTCTACATGATTGTTTCTTGCTGATTTATGAAACCAGTAAAATGCTTCTTTTTCATTTTTTGCTACACCATTTCCAGATGCATACATCATAGCTAGATCAAACTGTGCTTGTGGGTTACCCTGCTTTGCTGCTCTTTGTGCAAAAAACAATCTTTTTGAACCATTTTTAACATTTTGTTGCTGAGAAGAAGAGACTCTTGTACTATTCAGAGTATCAAATGGATTTGCTGAGAGAGTCATTGTTGTCGCTGTTAGTAGTATCGCTATTAGTAAATTTTTCATCTTTAAACCTTTATCTTTTGTTAAACATAGTATATAACATAAATAATTATGTTTATCTTAAATATATGCAAAAAACAACAAAAAATATTATTTTTTACTATTTTAGTTTAAAAAAATTTTAAATCTTATATTTACTTACATTAATATATAATACATTTTTTAAAGGATATAAAATGATAAATAGAAAAATATATCTTCTTTTGGTGCTACTTACACTAAATCTCTTCGCAGGAGTCAAAGAGTTTGAAGAGTTTGTAACCAAAGAGATAGAGGATAAAACCCCACCATCTGCCTCATTTGCGATACTCAAAGGGGACAAGATACTTTATACCAAAAGTATGGGATACAACGATGCCAATATGACACAGCCCACTACTACAAAGAGCATCTATCATGTCTACTCTCTAACCAAAATTTTGGCTTCTACCCTAGTGATGCAACTAATAGAGCAAAAAAAGATTGCCCTAGATGACCCTATCAAGAACTATTTTCCAAATATGGATCTAAGATATGATGGCAAAGAGGAAAATGTAACAATCCTCAATCTACTCAACCACAGCTCAGGGATAGGAGATAGATCATCAGAGGTCTCCATAATGATGGGTGAGCAGAAAACGGATACTTTTATGGAGCTACCCTATCCAGCAGGTAGCGAAGCCAAATACTCTAGTGCTGAGTATATCCTGCTAAGCAGAATCATAGAGCAGGTCACTGGTGAACCATTTGATCAGCTAATCCATAGATATATACTCCAACCTGCTAATATGAGTCGAAGTGATTTTACCTATAATGAGCAGATCAAAGATGATCAAGTGCATGGGACGATCCAGTTTTTCTCTATCGCAGGGACAGTGATGAGATTTATGCTTAGAGATGAGTCCAAAGACTTCTATGAGGGGTGTATGCTATGGCTAAAGGAGTTTGATATAGAGTGGCAGGCCGCAGGTGGATTGGTCTCCTCTATAGAGGATATGGCGAAGTTTCTATCTGCCTTTAATCGCAATGATTTTCTATCCACCCAGAGCAAAGAGATATTTATGCACAACCCAACTGTACCTGTCCACTCATGGCTCTCATCACAAGACGAGGTGAGTTTTGGGATAGGATGGTATCATATCACCGACAAAGGTAAGTTTTTCTACCAACACCAAGGGATGGGGCCTGGGTTTAGAACCATCATGCGTATCTATCCTAAATTTAATATATCCATCATCATCTTGACCTCTCAGACAAGCATAGATATAGATGGCTGGGCAGATAGACTTATCGATGATATTTTGGAGGATGAAAATGAAAAAAAATCTATTTGAGATGGGATCTGACTTTGAAGATGGGTGGAGTAGCGACAACAAAGATAAGCCCAAAAAGCAAAAAAAAGGTGAGACAAAACCCCCACAAAAGCATCAACTACACTTTGCAAAAGAGAAACGAAGAGGTAAAGTAGTCACCATAGTCAAGCCCTTTTTTGTAGAGTCCAAAGAGCTGAAAGCAGTTCTAAAAACTCTGAAGAAAAAACTCGGTACAGGAGGAACTATAAAAGAGGATCAGCTAGAGTTCCAAGGAGAGGTGCAGGAGAGTCTGCGAACTTGGCTTGGGAAGATGGGGTATGGGTTTAAGAGGTAGGGTTTAACTGTCTCATTAGGAATTTTCAAATTTAAATTCAATTTTCTATCCTTTATTGTGATTAATCCCAAATAGAAGATAATAGATTTGAAATTTTCCTCTTTATGAAGATTTGAAATTTATTAGAAACTCCTGCCTAACCGTCTTCTTATAATCATCTATCAATAGAATTAACTCATCTAAACTCTCATCTATCCCCAAAATTCCCTCTTTATAAGCAAAGTGTTTATAATATAAATCACTTTGACCCCTTTTGAGCATCTCTTTGATATTTGATGGGATAAAAAATCTCCTATTGGCTCTCACTCTTGGCAAGATTTGGCTCTTGTATATACTAATTCCTGCAAAATCAAAATCTCCGTAGTGCAAATAGTTATTAGCTATCTCCTCTATCCAGTTTAGCATCGAGGAGTTTCTATATACAAATATCTTTTTCTCTTTTAGATGAGAAAAATAATCTATCTGTTTTTTGATAAATAGTAGATTTTCTGTATTCTCCACACCTATAACCAATATATCCTTGGAGATTTGGAGATTGGAGTTTCTATTAACAAAAAGCAAACAACCATTTAATGTATTTAATCTAGTTATATTCCCATCTATAGAAACCTCTATATTATCATAACTTGCAAGATAGAGACCATCAAATGGATTAACTCTTTTTGCTTTATCATCCAATGATACCTCTAGCATTTCAGCTCTTGTTGTTTTAGGGTTTTGTAGATTTTGTAAATATCCATCCAAATCGGTAATATTAAATCTATTTTTGATATAGAGATTAAAACTCTCTATATCACTCAATATAATCTCAAATCTACTCCTTGTTACACCTCTTCTTTTGAGTCCTCCACTATATAGCATCGGTTCTAAATATTTTGAATATGGTTTAAACTCTCCTCCTGTTATGGCTCTATTATCTCTAAGCTTGATAAGTTTTTTTAGAATACCTTGACCTATTTTCATCAACACCCCCTCTTAATCTATGCTATAGATTATTCTTGTGGCTATGGTTGTTCTCTTTTTATCTGTGACTATCTTTCGTAGTTTATAGTGATTTTTAAAAGAGGATACTAACATCTCAGAGGGCATACCATTTACAAAATAGATACCTAATGAGTTAGTAAAATCTATAATCTCTTTAAAATAGAGAGGTGAGAGTTTGCCTATCTCATCGACCAAACAGTGAATATCTGCTTCACCCTTAATATTTTCTTTTTTTGTAATAGAGAGTAGAGAGATATAGATTAGAATCTTGACAATAATATCTGTTCCTTCTGAACCTATGCCATTTAGACTATTTTGCCATCTACTCTCATTACCATTTTCTGATATCTTAAAGGCTATCTCAAAACACTCATCTAGCGAGAGGTAGTCTCTCTTATGATTCTCTATATGAGAACTCAATGATTTAAAGATTTTCATCATCTCCATATCTGCTTTTTTATCTTTTTTGGTTTTTGGAGTATTAAAAATTGCAAAAAGTCCCTCTCCAATAGTATCATCATAATCTATACCATATTTATCATGAACCTCTTTTAATCTATTTAAATCAAGAAGTATCTGATTTTCACTATCTTGCAGTCGAATATCAATCTCATCAATCACACTAATACCACTCAAATCATTTATACCTCTTCTAATCTTATTTAGCTGTTTGTTGATAGTGGCAGTGTGTCGTCTAATATCCTCTATATCTCTACTCAATTTTCTTGTTGATAGCTTAAAGAGAGAGATGGTCTCTTTGATTAAATCATCAATCTTTTTCTCATTTAAAAATCTCTCTATATCAGCTCCTATTCGTAGAAACTCACCTATTGTATTGTCTCTATTTGGTAGTAGATTTAGAAGCTCTGGATGATCTATCTTTTTAAATAGTTTTCCTATATTCTCGATTAGATTATCTTTTGAGTCACTCATCTCTCTTATTAGACCAGTTAAATTCGTAAAGTAGTTATGAATAGTTAAACTCATATCCAAATCATCTAAGTCACTTTTCTTCTCTCTAACTCTATCCATTTTTGACTTCAAATCTATATTTTGAGCCAACAGTTCTAGCTCAGATTTATAACCATTAACTATCTCTTCGATCGCACTTTTACTCTTTTCTGTTCCCTTCATACTCTTATTTAATATAGATACAGTTTCACTATGCCTCTCTCTCTTATCAGTAATAACCCCCTCTACTCTCTCTAACTCCTCTCTCCAACTATCAAGTTTCTCTATTTTAGGCTTTTGTTCATAGAGATACCTATTAATCTCCTCTTGAAAACTCCTATACTTTTGTATCTCCTCTGCTAAACTATTTATAGAGACCTCCAACTTATTTAAGACCTCTTGACTAATACCTTCATCTCTTAATACCTCATCCTTTCTTCTCTTTATATCTTCAATAGCTTTTGAGATGACCTCAAACTCTCTATCTTTTTTTACTCTAGCCTCTTGGCTCTTTTCCTCTTTTATCTTCTCTTCACTCTTTTGTAGCCCCTTATATTTATCTTTTATCCTATCTATTAGAGTCTGCTCTTTAGCCTTAATCTCTTTTAGCTTTTGCTGATATTTCTCTATCTCCTGTTTAACTATAGCAATCTCACTATCAGCTTTTTTTAGTTTCTTGGATCTCTCCTCTTTGGCTCTCTCTCTTTTCTCTGCAATCTCAAACTCTATACTCTTGATTTCACTATCCAAAAGAGGTATTTTTTTACTAAGTTCGCTCTCTAATTTATAGAGTTTTCCCCTCTCTCTCTCGATTTTGATAATGCTATTTTTTGCCTCACTCTCTATAAATGAGATTAGAGAATCTCTCTCATCTATTAAAGTCTCCTTTTCTTCTTTAAGTCTATTTAGTCTCTCTTTTAATGCATCCAAACTCTCCACCATAGGGGTATCTATCTCGACTCCATATAGAGTAGTACTACTATCTACAATCTTGGGATTTAGGTTGGTTGCTGTTAGGATTTCATCTTTGAGGATTGAGAAAATATGATTTTTAAAAGAGATATTGTAGTTATTCAAAAAAGCTATAAATGAGTCTGATTTGGAGTTGATTTTACTATCCAAGCTATCTATTTTATCTTGAATCTTCTCTATTTTATGCTTTGAGATTAAAGAGGTATTTTTTATTTTACTGTTTTTTTCGCTCTCCTCTTTTTCTATTTGAGTCAAAAGAGAGTTTATCTGCTCTTTTAATACTCTTATTTGAGAGAGTGATTCACTCCTCTCTCTATTTTTTGACTCCAACGAGCTATTCAAAGCTTCAAGTTCATCTTTATAAAAATCTCTATATCTAATCTCACTCAGTCTATCTCGTTTAATTTCGATAACTCTCAACTGCTCTTTCTCTTTTAATTTTATCTCCTCTTTGAGAGTTTCAAATCGTTGATTTATCTCTCCTCTCTGCTTCTCTTTCTCCTCTGTAAACTCTTTTTCTCTCTCCAAAAAAGCTTTTTCATAACTATTTATCTCTGCGATCTCACTATTTTCTACCTCTCTTTTTCTATTCTCTTGCTCCAAAATCTCATTATCAAACTTTTTAACCCTATCTTCTGCCTTTCCAATGAGTATCTCTTTTTCTCTTTCGATTGACCTCTTTTTTAGTTTTAGAGTATCTATCTGATTGTATCTCTCTAGTTTATCTTTGATATTATTTTTATGATAATCTTCCAAATAGCCTTGTGCCTCTTTTATATCTCTCTTTAGAAAACTGCTCTTTTCAGCCAACTCTTTAGACTCTTTTAGAAACTCCCCTTCTAGCTTCTCTTTTTTTCCATTTTCACTATTGAGAGTAGCTATAATCTCATCTATTTTACGATTGAGTGCCAACTTCTCTTTTAAAATATGCTCCTCTCTAACCACTATAGCAGAGAGGTATCTATCCTCATCAGCTCTTAGTCTCACATAAGCATTTCTACTTTTGGCTATAGTATCAGAGGTCTTAATATTTTTGATAAACTGCTCAATACTCTCCTGTTTATCCAAAAACTTATCTATATTATCCTTTACAATCTCTAATTGAACAGAGGGTCTATCTATCTCATTAATATTAGATACTAACAGTGTTTTGATAGAGTCAGCATCAATCTTGTGGTTCAAAAATATATTTTTTATGGTGTTTCCAATATGCTGATATTCAGAAGTTGCTCTATACAGGGCAAATTTTTTTAACTCATTTTTGCCTCTGTGTTGTCCATAGATAGTCTCTTGAAGTTTTCTCACTCCTACAAAAATATCACTCTCATCTACAGCATATTTTCTTAGGTTTGCGATTACACCCTCTGGTTCGATACTCTCTCTATCTAATAGAAAGATACTCTCTAAATCCATCACTTGATTATTATCTATGGCAAAAAATTTAAATCGTAACTTTTTTCTCTTGTATACCAAAACAAAATTTCTACCATATTGATTAATATACTCATAGAGCATATAGGAGCTAGAGTAGGGAAAATAAAAATTAAGAAATGATTCTTTGTTAGCATCTATTCCAAAATCAGCTCTGTCTGAGCTTGGGTTATAGAAAAAGAGAACAACTCTTAGAAATGTAGATTTACCCGAACCATTTGCACCACTGAGAAGAACATTTCCCTCTATCTCTATATTTGAAAAGCTATACCCACCACTATTTACAAGTGAAACACTCTTTAATCTACTCCTCTTCATTTGCAATCTCTCTAATACTATCAATAAAATTCTCCAAATAGGCATAAGAGTCCACTATCTTGTAAATACGGCTGTACTCATCAAAAACCTCTGCATATCCCATCTTGGCAAACTCTTTCATAATCGACTCACAAGCCTCGATATCACTCAACCTACTCTTGTGTCGGTTCATCTTGTCCAATCTATCTTTTAAATCCATCTTTTTTTCGAGACTCAAAGCCATCTGCTTTATTGAAATCTTTGCACCCACCCCAAAACTATTATCATACACCAACATAAACTCAACGAGAGGTATCATAGTCAAAAAGTTTTTTATTTTGTTATCATAGTAGTCAGATGAAGGCTCTTCATCTTTTGAGAAAAAGAAATACCCATCTCCTTTTTCCAAGATATAGCCCAAATTTATAAAATAATCTGCCAAATAGACCTCATTTTTTTCACATATTGAATAAAGTGTTTTCATCTTTCTATCATTAGATGACTCACAAATAAACTTTCCTGCTACAAGCACCTCAAATACTTTTCCAATTTTTCTACCTAAATTTTTACTCATTTCAATCTCTTGTTATAAATGTCTAATACTCTATATCTATCATAAATTTTATAGCTCTTTGTATACTCATACTCTTTTTCAAAAAGTGTTATCATTTGAGAATAGAGTAGTAGTTTATCCTCTAACTCTATCTCTCTCTCATAATTTTTGTTATCCAAAAAGGTAAAAAGGTCAATAGTCATACCTCTAAAGGCTCTCTGAAGAGCATATTTATCTATATCATATGAGTACTCCACCTTGGAATCCAAACTCTCATCATCAATCTTAGGAGCTTTTTTGATCTCTTTATCCTCTATCGAGAAATTAGATATGACCTTTTTGAGCCTCTCTTCAAAATCCTCTGTATAGTAGTCTAATATATTTAATGAAAGTTGAGTTTTTGTTTTTCTCTTTTTTAGAAAAAAGAGTTCGGGGTAACTCTTTTGCTGAACTAATTTCTCTATATTAGTTTTCTCTTTAATCTCTTGATTTTTTATCATCTCTTGAAGCTTCAAGATTTTCTCAAAAAAGAGTCTCTTCTGCTCTGACTTGTTGATATATTCAATAACTATCTGTTGAAGCTCCACAAGAGAGACTCTTAGTTCTCTAAGGGTTTGAGCCAATATATAAAATGTCTGTAACAGATCTCTATTATGAGAATTTTTAAAAAATGCCAACTCTCTCTTTACTACATGGTCAACCTCTCTCTCAGTTGATATAAGCTCTTTGATTTTCTCTCTATAACGATTAAGCTCAATAACCTTCTCACTGCTATTTGTCTGAGTGGTATACTCCAAAGTAACTCTTTGGCTAATAACATTAAAAGCAACAACTATCGCTCTATTTATTCTCGAAAGAGTTCGCGTTATCTCTCTAAGATATTTTTTCTGTTTATCAATCAAATCTCTATTTTTATAATCTGAAATTTTTTCTTCTAAATAGTCCAAATCCTCGCTAATACCACGAATCTCTATCCGTCTATTGGTTTGAAGCATATTTTCCAAAAACGAAATCAAAGTTTCACTCAAAGAAAAAGGCTCATCAGCCATCTCTAAAATACCAACATTTAATAGGTACTCTATCTTATCTGAAAAATTATCATCAGAGGATATATCATTGAGATAAATATCCCTATCTCTTTTTTCAAAAAATTCTTCAATAATTAACTTGTTTTTATTTAAAATAGTTAATAATTCTGTTGTGTCTTTTATCATATTTTTAAACCTTTAGAAAATTAAGCTATTAATACTTCTCACAATAAACCATCTCCCATCCCCAAAAGACGATAACTACCATTTGCAGTTTTAGCCCCTCTTTGATATAGTGTTGTACTAGTTCATCTGTTTTATAATCATCTAACTGTTTTTTGGCATCTCTTACCAAGAGATCTATCTTTTTTTGGGTTGAGGTTTCAGCTCTTTTGATAAATTTAAACTCCATCAATCCAATATACTCTACATAGGGATTGAGAGGTTTTAGTAAAATATCAGCAAACCCTTTATTTAGCTCATTTTCACTCTTGATTACATAATACGGGGTAAGTGATAGATAGGCTAAATACATAGATTTAACCGTCTGTTTTGTATAGATATAGTCTCTAATCCCTGTATTCTCTTTTATCATCAGAGCCAAATATCTAAAGACTTCCAAATCTCCATGCAGAGCAAACTCTGCTAAAAAATCAGATAGCTTAGATACATTTATCTCAAATACCTTTTCTAACTCTAAAGCATTGGTTAAAAAATCTATATCTATTCTTTTGACTGTCTCATTAGGGATTTTGAGGTTTAGTTTTAGTCGTCTATCTACTATGGTTACCAATCCTAGATAGAACATAAAGGATTTGAAGTTGTCCTCTTTGTGTAGATTTAATGCACTAAAATCTTGTACTAGATTAGAGATAGAGATATTCTCTCCTCCTATTAGTGTTTGCAAAGTTTTAAAGTTGCCATTGAGCTTTTTGTTGGTGTAGATGATGCTTCTGAGCTTTGAGTAGTCGCTTCTGACATTTATATCTATCATCTCTTTTGGGAGTTTATTGCGAATCATAAACTGTTTTATAAAATATAAAATCATATCTGTATTATAAATTTTTTCTTCACAATCTTCACTAAACTGATAACTATTATACCACTCTTGAAGCATAGCAGTATCTACTTTATCTCTTATCTCAAAATGATTTAATGCCATTTCTAACTCATCACTATCAATACCTACTAAATTATGAAAATCAGGATGAAGTGATATGTTATCTCCGATATTAAATCCACTTGTCACATCATACATAGTCATAGGAGTAACGCCCGTAACAAACATCCTCTTTATCGGTGCATCATTTCCTGATGCACCTGCTTTGAGGGTGGTGAAAAACTGTTTAAATGGGGCTGTCTTTTTAGTCACTATATTTAGATAATCATCTCTACTGTTTAAAAATAATCTGTTGGCGAAGTTATCATACTCATCTATTAGAACATAGAGATTTAAATGATTTTCTTTGAAGTAAGTAAATATAGAATCTAAAAGACCTATTGGGTCGGTTAATGTTTTGATTGGAAGATTATATCTTCTTATAAAACTCTCCATATGTCTTAATAAATACCCCTTAAAACTCTCTTCTACATTATAGATATTGATAGCACTAAAATCAAATTTCAAAACCATATAACTACTGGCCTCTTCTGTTTTATTGTCTAATATATAAGTATCTTTAAATATAGCTTCAAACTCATCTTTATAATAAATGTCATAATAAGCCTCTAACATAGCAATCAATAGTGATTTACCAAATCTTCTAGGACGCAAAAACATTAAATATCTGCTAGTATGGTTCTCTATTTTGGGTATATAGTCTGTTTTATCTATAAAAAAATAGTTTTCTGTTTTTAGGAGTTTAAAGTCGCTTATGCCATAAGGTATCTTTTTCATTGTGGCACTCCTTTTTGATTTTGATTATACAATTTTGGACTTAAACTACTAATTAAGGAACAATCGAAAGAATCTCAGCTCCCCCATCTTTGAGAGTCGCTACAGTCTCACCCGAGAGTGTATCTATCTCTAAGATAAGCTGAGCTGTATCAGAAGTTTTGGAGATAGTTTGGGTTTTTTTGATGCTATATGGTTCATCTATCTTCATGACCTTTTCTACTCTATATTCACTATTATTGTCCTCTGTAGAGGTAGCCACTCCTTGGAGATCTGTATCTTGGAACTCCTCTTCACCACAAGCGACAAATAGAGAGAGTATTAGTAACATTAGTATATTTTTTTTCATCTTTATCTCCTAAAATTTTATTGGATCAGAAGGGCTAACAGTGACTCTTATCACCTCTCCATCTACATCTATTTTTGTACCCAAAGGCATAGACTCTATCGGTACAATAGCTCCATCTATCTTTAGGCGAATCCTGCCTGATTCTGTGATCTTTAGGTAGGCATCTTTGGTTGTAGATAGCTTGATAATAGCAACATCTTCATCAGAGATTTTCTCTATTGATCCTCTCTCTTTGATAGAGACTTCACTCTGTAGATCTCCTATCTGGACACTATACTTTTTGATTGTGCCGTTGCTGTGTCTCTCTACAGAGATTCTTTTGTCTCCCTCCTCCTTTATATATCCTGTCGGGGTAGCTCTCCAAGGGCTATCGCTTTCTCCGTTTGACTCTATAAGTAGAGCAGGAGAAGAGCCAAAGGAGCTACCAAAAGAGCTAGGCTCATAGTCAACAAAAAAGCTATCTTGATCTTCACCAAAAAAGAACTCACTATCATCTTGGACAGTAGGCTCTTCTTCTGTTGAGGTATCGTTATTATCCTCTACCTCATCGATCTGCTCCTCTGTAGTGCTATCTTTTGAGAGTACCATATTGATATTGATACGACCACCTGTGGCAATAATATTTGTAAACGACTCCTTTTTCTCTACTCCATTTAGTATCATCTCTCTTCTCTCTGCTACTGTAGAGCTAGGGTAGAGAGAGGCGACTAGTGCTACTGCTCCTGTCACCTGTGGGGTTGCCATAGATGTACCGTTTAGGTAGGTGTATTGGTTATCAGGATAGGTGGTGAGGATATTTGTGGCAGGGGCTACAAGATCTACACTAACTTTTCCATAATTGGAAAAGTTAGCCAAGTTGTCATCTTGATCACTTGCACCTACAGCTAAGATACTATCTATGGGGTAGGATGATGGATAGATAGGGGCGTTGTCTATATTTTTGCTACCATTTCCTACAGCAGAGCAAAATAGTACACCCTGCTCTCCTAGCTTTTTGATCGCTTGGCTAGTGGGATCATTGGCACTTCCACTACTACTACCATAAGAGGCATTTATCGCTACGATATTGACCCCATCAGCTATCTGTTTGGAGATAAAATCTAAAGCCTCTAGTATATCACTACTATATCCTTGACCATTTGGTCGAAATACTTTGAGTGCCATGATAGATAGGTGCTGTGCTACACCAGATATACCCTCTGCATTATCACCTACAGCACCAACTGTACCTGCTACTGCTGTACCGTGGTAGTGTCCATTTTCACTATATGGCATATCAGGCATAGGGTCATCATCATCTGTACCGTTATTATCTCCTGCGAAGTCATAACCATGATTTGGCAGACCATTCCACATATTATCAGCTAGATCATTATGAGTATAGTCCACCCCTGTATCCAAGATAGCAACCACTACATCTGTACTACCTTTTGTCATCTTCCACGCCTCATCGAGATCCATATCAGCATCGGTAGTTCCACTCTTACCGTTGACCTCTTGGGATCGGTTCTCTATACTCCAAAGCTTGTCATAGTAGCTATCACTAGTCTCATATAGAGAAAATATACTATTTGGATAGATACTATTGACCTCATCAGATAGATCATGTCTCTGCAAAATTTTTGTTAGCTCAGCAGTTGTTTTGTAGCTAGATGTGATATGAATCATATTGAGTTGAGGATAGTTTTGGATAGAGTAAGTACCCTCTCTGAGATGGTTTTTGATCTTGGATTCAAAAATATCAAATATCGTTATATTATCTTCTGTTATAGCTTTCTCACTTAAGATAGCAATAACCTCATTGGGGGCATAATCAGAAGAGTTGGTAGCAGGTGGAGCGATGGGGGATGGTATGATACTACTCTCTGCTACAGCGTCTATATAGATAAGAGATAGAGATACTGTAACTAGAGAGAATAGCTTTGATAAGGCTTTGTACATATATGGGTGGTATCCTTTTATATTAATTAAATATAAAAAATATTATAAGCCTTATTTCTTAATATTAATTTAATATTTTAAGGTTATCCATAAACCTCTACATGTTGTTTATTTTTGAAATACTTATCCTCATTATCTAGTAGTTTAAGCCCATCAAAATCCAATGCTTGTCTCACTAGATCTTTTTGAAACTCTGACATCTCAGGATGAGCAAAAAAGCTATCAAGTGGCATCCATATAGCCTCCTCTATCTCATGAGTATCGATCACATTTATCTCACTGCTCAAAGCCTCTAGTTGAAAGACTATATACATATTAGATTTGTTGTATCTATAGGGATGAGAGTTTAGTACTGAGACCATCTTTGTTAGTTTGGCTTTGATACCAGTCTCCTCCCACACCTCTCTCTCTACACCATGATCCAATCTATCAGCATGTTCAAGCATTCCACCAGGGAGCTTATAGATCGAGTGATTGTTGTGGATACGATCACGAACCATTAGGAGTTCATCTTTTTCATTGATCACTATTGCTCCTACACCTATAGTGTGGCTCGGAGAGACAGGGATATAAGCATCACTCTGAACACGATATATTAGAGTAGTACGATGAGGCTCACAGTTGTGAAAGATAAATCCTAGATCTAGGGCTATAGCGATATGTTGTGACTGTTCAACTGTAAGATCTAGCCATATGAGGCTCTTTTTATCTGATTCTGCCTCTTTGAGAAGTTGTTCTAGTGAAGTTTTAAACTCAGAAGGCGATTGTTCAACTGTTTGGGGGTTAATAATTAGACCGTTGTATCGATCCTCTTTTGCATTTAGCATATTGTTCTATCCTTGTGCTGGGTATAGAGATACCCAGCTATATTTCTTATTTCATTTTTCGTTTAGTGGAAGCTA
>Ga0256827_10000505_pt1 | contig 24291 bp, 25 predicted proteins | sample CV84metaG_FD_185977 | JGI IMG/M metagenome (GOLD analysis project Ga0256827, IMG submission 185977) | Hydrothermal vent microbial communities from East Pacific Rise, Pacific Ocean - CV84 | ecosystem: Environmental > Aquatic > Marine > Hydrothermal vents | place: Pacific Ocean: East Pacific Rise...
AAGTTTTTATGAATAAATGCTAATCTCGCCAAATTGATATGTTCTAATGCTTTTTTATGATGTTCTGCTAAATGAAACTCTAAAAGTTTTTGAAATATAAGTAGTGATTGATAGCGAGAATCCATTTTGTTAGGTGTATGAAAAGAGAGATAGATAAAAGTATAAATAGAAGAAAATGCATCTCTATCTGTAAGCTTAAAAAGATGGCTTGGTTCCGATAACATATCTCTTGAATTACTAAAGTGCTGTAGGGCTCTAAAGGCTAAAAAATCATAGAGTGTCGGGCGTAATTCTTTGTTGTATCTCCCTTCGCTTAAGATGTCACTATAGTTTGCTATAGGTACTTTTTGTGTTGACTTATCTAGTGAGTCTAGGTAAAGACTAGAGATTTTTTTTGAAAGTTTGGTAACACTCCATGTCTCTAAATCTGTACTTTTACCCTCTTTTATAGCTGTACGATGCTGAATACGATAACGATTCATATCCAGATAACTCTGATACATACTTGCTAAGATGGAGGTTAGGATAAGTTTTGTATTTTTTGAAGGGGTTTGAGTTAATATCTCTTCTACCTCTTTGATTCTACGGCTATAGCCTCTGCCTTCTATTCGAGAGAGGTAGTTTTTTTTGTGGAGTAGGGCTTTTATAAACTCTTGCTCATTTTTTTCTATTTTTGCTTTTTTATAAATCTCATCAATCTTCTTTAATGCACTTTTGGGCAAAGATTGGTTTTCAAATTGTGTTACCTCACTCCATAACGTCTCGAAGCTTTGAGCTGTTAATAGCAGTGTGAATAGTAACACTATAGAGAGGAGTCTTTTCATTGCTAATCCTTCCAATAGGTTAATTAATCGCCCATTATATCCCAATTAGATAGATAGATAGTAAATGGAACCTATTTTACAAGGCTATTAGTGACATTTTGATATAATTCCAAAAAATCATTTAAGGGCTATAATGAGAGCATTACTAAGCGTTAGTGACAAGAGTGGAATTGTAAAGTTTGCACAAGGTCTAGAGAGCATGGGTTGGGAGATTATCTCAACGGGTGGAACCTATAAAAAACTATCTGAATCAGGTGTTAAAGTTATTGAAATTGATGAGGTAACTAAATTTCCAGAGTGTTTTGAGGGACGTGTAAAGACACTTAACCCTTATGTTCATGGTGGAATTTTACATAAACGTGATGATGAAGCTCATGTGGCACAAGCAAAAGAGTTGGGTGTTGAAGGAATCGATTTGGTCTGTGTGAATCTTTATCCTTTTAAAGAGACTATCGAGAGAACCGAAGATTTTGATGAAATTATTGAAAATATTGATATTGGTGGACCTACAATGGTACGCTCTTCTGCTAAGAATTTTAATGATGTTCTTATTGTTACCGATGTTAATGATTATGATTTGGTAATCGGAGCATTAGATGCACAGACAGACTCTTTTGAGTTTAGAAAAAATCTTATGATTAAAGCCTTTGAACATACCGCTTCGTATGATGCTATGATTGCTAATTATATGAACAAACGTTTTAATAAAGGCTTTGGAGAGTATCAGTTTATTACAGGTAAAAAATCATTCCAAACCCGTTACGGAGAAAATCCACATCAAGATGGTGCTTTGTATGAGTTTGATGACCACTTTACTAATAACTTTAAACAGGTCAAAGGCGAGGCTTCATTTAATAATATTAACGATGTTAACGGTGCTTTAAAAATTGCTTCTAGTTTTGGCGACTCTAACGCTGTCTGTATTGTGAAGCATGGGAACCCTTGTGGTTTTGCACTTAAAGATACGCTTTTTGACTCTTATACCGAAGCACTTAAGTGTGACCCTATCTCTGCTTTTGGTGGTGTGGTTGCTGTCAATGGTATTGTTGATAAAGTGTTGGCTGAAAAGATGAATGAAATTTTTCTAGAAGTTGTGATGGCGAGTGACTTTACCGAGGAAGCATTGGATGTATTTTCTAAGAAGAAACGTCTTAAACTCTTTGCACAGGGTGGAGAGAAGCTTGTAATGAGCAAAGATAGCCATGACTTTAAACATGTAGATGGTGGATTTGTTTACCAAAACTCTGACTGTATCTGTGATAATGAAGTTCATAATGCTCATAAAAAATCAGAACTCACAGCAACAGAGCAAGAGATGAAAGATTTAGAGATTGCATGGAAAGTAGCAGGATTAACCAAATCTAACTGTGTTGTTTATGTTAAAGATTCAGCTATGGTAGCGGTAGGTATGGGAATGACATCAAGAGTAGATGCAGCTCAGTGTGCCTTGAAAAAAGCTAAAGAGATGGGCTTAGATGTGAGTGGTTCAGCAATGGCATCAGAAGCATTTTTCCCTTTCCGAGATTCAATAGATGCTGCTGCTGAAGCTGGGATTAAGGCGATTATTGAACCAGGTGGTTCTATTCGAGATGAAGAGGTTATTGAGGCAGCTAATGAGCATGGAATCTCTTTATACTTTACAACTGTAAGACACTTTTTACATTAATTATAACGTTTGATTTTTAATTAAAAAAAGCTTAAGCGTTCTTTTTACAAATCCTTCACAATTAATAGATAAAATTTTATTTAATAATAATCTCTCTATTTTGAAGGATCGATAAATATGCTAAAAAACCTGTTAGGATTACTCCTTTTAAGCTCTGTAGTTTTTGCAAAAATAACTAATACTCCTGCTACTATAGAGTTTATTGAAAAAACTCCCATGAAGATTATTGATATTCGAACTGAAAAAGAGTGGAAGAGAAATGGTGTTATTCATGGTGCTTACCTTATTACCTTTTTTGATGAGAACTATGGATATGACTCTAAAAAATTTCTAGAAGAGTTAGACCAAATTGTTGATAAAGATGAACAGTTTGCGATTATCTGTAATACCAGTAGTCGAACAAAATTAATCTCTAATTTTTTAGGAAATAAACACGATTATGATGTGGTTAATTTAACAGGTGGTATGAGAGAACTTCAAAAAGAGGGGTTTCGTGTTGAGTACTATGAGCCTCATAAAAAGAGACTCTATATTAAAAAAATAAAAGAGGACTCTACTCAAGATAATAATAGTAGCAAGTAGTTTACAAAATAAATGCTTGTTGCATTTTTTCTTTTATCTCTTCAAAATTAAATTTCCCTTCTGTAAAGTGTTCAAAAGCAATAATGCCTTGATAGAGTAGCATGTCACTACCATCTTTAGAGGGAAGATTATACTCTTTTACCATCTTTAAAAAAGGTGTCTCTTTCCCATAAATAACATCAACACACGCTTTTGCTTTTGGAATCATCTTCTCTAAAAATAGAACAGGACAAGGATAACTGTTATCTTCAAGTCCTGCTGATGTCATATTGACAACCAAATCATACTGATTACTGATACTAAAAGTGTCAAATGTATAGGTAGAAAAACCCTCTTTTTTAAAACGCTCTAACCGTTTTTCACTACGATTAAGTATATCTACTTTATATCCTGCATCACGCAGTATGATAGAGGTAGATTGTGCTGTCCCTCCTGCACCCAAAAAGAGTACGGTTTTAATATCTTTAAATTCAGAGATGGCTCTTAGGAACCCAGGAGCATCTGTATTGTATCCATAGAGCTTTCCTCCTCGATTTACTATGGTATTGACCGCACCCACCTTGTGAGCAAACTCATCGAGCTCATCACACGCATTAAAGGCATGTTCTTTGTGAGGTACAGTAATATTTGCCCCTTTAAAGTTTAATTCTAAAAATTTCTTTTTTAGTTGTGTTCCATCCTCTAGTTGATAACGTGTATAACAAGCACTATATCCAAGAGCTTTAAAAGAGATATTGTGCATTAAAGGAGATTTAGAGTGAGATACAGGGTTTCCAAATATGGTAAAAAGTTGCATTATTTATCCTGATTTTTTTAAGAAATTATAATAAACTTAGACTATAATTGGCTTAACTTTTGACAAAGGCTCTCTATGTTTCTTTTAAGACAATTTAAAAAACGGTTTCTCTTTAAAAATAGTGATGTTAATACCCTTCTCTATCTTATTCTCTCTTTTATTTTTTTAACACTGCTTTATGATATTCTCTATCTCTCTGTGGAGGAGATGGATTCTATTATTAGTATGTTTTATTATAATATTGTTACCGCCTCAACGGTTGGTTATGGGGATTTTTCGCCGAAAACAGCAATGGGAAAAGTCTTAACCGCTATCTATATTCCTATTGCTATTTCGCTCTTTGCTGGTTTTTTATCGGTTCTTGGTTCCATGATTTATAAAAATATACATCGACGTGATAATGGTGTACAACATCTATCTTCGGAGATTGATTACTTAATTATTGGTGGATTTAAAGAGAAAGTTGATGCTATTGTGATGGCATTGATTGAACAAAATCAAAAAGTGGTTTTGCTTAATAATCTCTATGAGACACGACCTTTAGAGTATAAAAAAAATAGTATCTCTTGGATAAAAGGAGATGTGGTTTCAGATAACTCTTTAGATATGGTTGATCATAGCCAAGTGAAGCGTTATATTGTTGTTAGCTCAAATCCTACAGAATCTGCTTCTGATATAACGGCACTCTATACATTAGAGAAACTTCTCTCTTATTCTAAAGATAGTGAAATTTTTGTAGAGGTGGTTAATCGTCTTAACCTTTATCCTAAGGCTTCACATATTCGTTATATTAATATTGCTAAAGGAATTTTGATTGCGAAAGAGGTTTTAAATAGAGAACTGTTACGCCCTCTAGAGAAGTTACTTGATAATCAAGAGAAGATAAATCAGTATAATATCTCTAATCCATTAAGTCAGAGTTGGCAAGAGATAAAGAAAGAATTTTCTCAAAAAGGTATGAATCCTATAGGGTATATTAACACTCAGAATAGATGGCTCTTTTTTCCTGATAATCAAGATAGTGTAGATAAGGGAGCAACCGTAAAAGTACTCTCTTATTGTGAAAACATAGAACTCTCTCACAGTGAAACAGAGCAAGATATTCTACTGGTGGGCGATAATAGTGCAAGAATGAGTCTCTTAATGAAAAATTACAAGCTTGATAAACGTTATAGTGCGAATAGTTTTAAAACGATCGCTTCCATAGGGGCAGAGATGCTTAATATTAAATTGGACAAAGAGTATAGTCATATTATTATCTTTGCAGAGCCAAACAGTATTCAAAATGATACGCTCAACTATTTTTATTGGCGATACTTTAGAGATAAATTTCCTCATGCTAAAATTATCGTGGAGTTGCTTAATGCCAAGAATAGAAGAGAGTTAGAGGAGAAGTATGAAGATAGAAATAATGAGTTTGTCTCTATTTTTCAAATTGGTCTTATGGTACAAGAGCTTCAAGATGATGGTATTATTCATCTGGTAGAGAGTTTAACAAAAGAGGAAATTTTAAAGCTTGGAGAGATAGAGAAAACGCTCTCTATTTTGTAGCTTAATAAATTTAAAAGGAGATAACTGATGTATAAGATGACACTATTGCTCTTACTATTACTCTTTACAGCATGTGAAGAGAAGGCTAAACCTGTTGTAATTAAAAAATCGACCTTAGAGATGCCTTTGGCTTGCATGAAACTAAATAGGGTTGGTACAGATAGAGAGCTTTTAGCTCCTCTTGAGAAACTTTATCATTTTGAAGATAACTGCTCTTTGGTTTTAACTCTCTCTTCTAAAAAGGATATTGTCTGTAACAGCTCTTATAATGCTATGAGTAAAAATATGGGAAAATTTCCTAAAAGCTTTGTGAAGTTAGAGCTTCGACAGGGGATGGGGATAGTCTATAGCTACTATGTTGACCTCTATAGCAATGTGGATGAGGATGATGTGATAGAAGGGTTTGTTCGGCTAAAAAAGGATTTGTCATTAAAGTAAAAGAGCGAGGTAAATATGACTATAACTTTGATATTTTTGTAGAGAAGTTTGAAAAGTCTATTTATGGAACACTTAAGGGAGAGTGGCGACTAAAATTACTTCAAGAGGATTTGAGCAAAGTTGTCTATCAAGAACCTATGGATATTTGGGATGCAGGATGTGGCTTGGGGCAGATGAGTCTCTGGTTAGCAGAGAAGGGGCATCGGTTAACTTGCTGTGACATATCCTATAAGATGTTGGCTAAGACCAAAGAGAGGTTTGCTCAAGCCAATAGAGAGGCGATGTTTTATCAAACTCCTGCTCAAAAGATGGCTCTCTCTTTACCTCAACAAAACTTGGTTCTATTTCATGCTGTTTTAGAGTGGTTAGCGAAACCTTTAGAGACCCTCGAAGAGGTCTCTGGTCGTGTTAAATCAGGAGGGTATCTCTCTTTGCTCTTTTTTAACTATAACTCTATTATTTTTAGAAATACACTACGTGGTGGGTGGCGACTAGAGACACTTATAACCAAAGAGTGGTATGGCAAAGGTAAAAAATTAACCCCGCCTCATCCTCAACGTCCTGAAGTTATTATATCGTGGCTAAAGGCTCATGGTTATACGATTAAAGCACATACGGGAATACGTGTTTTTCATGACTATATGAGTGCAGAGGCAGTTGAAGAGAGTAGGTTAGAAGATGTACTGAGTTTAGAGTATGAATATTGTCGGCAAGAGTCCTTCCGAGATATGGCACGTTATGTGCATATTTTAGCTCGGAAAGGTTAGATCTAGGCACTACTCTTCTATTAATCGTGAGGTGCTTATTTCATTACAGAGACCTGTTTCAGATGTAGCTGTTTTAGTATTGATACAATCACTATTTTCAATCAGGCTTGTTTTGACACTGTTCGAAAAGAGAAAGACCGAATTTTTAGTAAAAGTAGATTGAACGTTACTTTTGCTATAAACAAGAGAACCTTTACCTCCATCTATTCCTACTGCAGAGAGTTTTACATCTCCATTTGAGATAATAATACTGTTTTCACTTTTTGATGCATGTGCATCTTCGGTACAAACAACAATACTATTCATAATAGCAACGGTGTCACAGCTCCCCTTGACTATGGTAAAACTATCTTTGATAAGTGTAATATGTCCATCTGAACCCATAGTTAGATTTTGGTCTGTAGAGAATAGTTTATCATTAATTGTAAAAAGCTTTTTATCTTGATACTGATTAATTAATGTGGTGTAGTCCTTATTTGTTAGGTCATTGACCTCTTGCGTAATTTTTGTTAACCAGTTTTTAATCTGTTGTGTTTGGTACTTATTACTCTCTGTTGGAGATAGGGTATTAACCGTAGCCACAATATCTTTTAGTGTAATAGTTGTTGATTGAGAGCTAGTAATGGTTGCTTGTTCATCTTCTGCTTGAGTTGTTGTTGGGTGCGTTGTATTTGGCGTTTTATCACTTGATGTTGTAACCTCTCCACATCCAATAAGAAGAAGAGCCGTTGTCGATAGTAAAAGTTGTTTAAATCGTCTGTTCATGATATTTATATCCATATATTAAATTTTTATTAAATATTATATCTAATTTTAAATTAAAAAATATTTTTAATAAATCTACATAAAAGAGTTCTTAGGATAGACTTCTTTTAAATTTTTATTCAAAGATAGAGATAAGGGCTGTAATGAGATTAGCATTTATAGGCGATATTGTTGGAAAACCAGGACGTGAAATGTTGGCAAAGCATCTAGCGAATCTTCGTCAAGAGTATAAACTTGATTTGGTTATTGCTAATTATGAAAATGCCAGCCATGGTTTTGGACTTACAAAGAAAAATTGTGATGAGCTTTTAAGTTATGGTGTTGATGTTATGACAGGAGGGAACCACTCTTGGGATAAAAAAGAGATTTTTCTTCTTTATAGTAAAGAGCCTCTTATTCGTCCTATTAACTATCCTGATAGTAGTCCTGGAGAGGGTGTTATTGAGTTAACCTGTGTGGGGCATAATATTGCAGTTATTAATGTAATGGGAAATTACACTATGCCTATGACTGACAACCCTTTTGTTAAGATGGATAAGATTGTTGATATGTTGGTAGAAAAAGGGATTAAACATATTATTGTTGATATGCATGCTGAAGCGACCAGTGAAAAGATAACTATGATGCACATATTAAAAAAGAGAGTCTCTGCTGTTTTTGGAACCCATACACATGTGGGAACAGACGATTTAGCCATTATTGATGGATGTTGTTATGTGAGTGATGTGGGTTTAACAGGGTGTCGAGATGGTGTTATTGGTATGGATAAAGAGATACCTGTTAAGCGAGTGATGACAGGAATAGGTGGACATTTTACTATTCCTAAAAAGTGTCAATCTATTTTACAATTGGTCATTTTTGAGTTAGATAATGAGGGGCGTGGGGTAAAGGCTAAGAAGTTGAAAATATATGACAATGGCGAAATTAGGAGCTTTGACGCACGGATTGAGTCTTATAGAGGTAATTGATATTTTAGACCATTTTAGATATAATTCCACCCATATTTTAAGGGTAAATCCCTATTTAAAGGATGCAACTTTGCAAGGTAAAGTTTGGAAATTTGGCGATAATATTGATACAGATTTAATTATTGCTGCAAGATACCTCAATACGAGTGAGCCAAGTGAGTTGGCAAAATATGTAATGGAAGATGCAGACCCTGAGTTTGTAACAAAGATGAGCGAAGGCGATATTATTGTTGCTGGCGAAAACTTTGGGTGTGGTAGTAGTCGAGAACATGCTCCTATTGCTCTTAAAGCAGCAGGAGTTTCGGCTGTTATTGCTCCTACTTTCGCAAGAATCTTTTATAGGAATGCTTTTAATATGGGACTGCCAATTTTTGAGCTTGAAGAGTCCGCAGAGATTAATGAAGGCGATACAGTAAAGGTAGATATGGAGAAAGGCGAAGTGATTAACATCACACAAGCCAAAACCTATAAATTTACACCAATTCCAGATTTTATGCAAGAGTTGGTTGATGCAGGCGGATTAATTGCGTTTGCGAAAAAAGAGATAGCAGAAAAGGCATAAGATTATGGGAAGAAATTATAAAATTGGTGTGATTAAAGGCGATGGTATAGGTCCAGAGATTATTGATGAGGCTGTTAAAGTTTTAGATGCCTTATCCGCAAATATGGGATTTAACATAAGTTACCATGAGATGCTTATGGGAGGGTCAGCGATTGATGCAACAGGTGTTCCTCTTCCTGATGAAACCATTAATGGTGTAAAGACTTGTGATGCTGTACTTTTTGGTGCTATTGGTGGTCCAAAGTGGGATAACTTAGAGCGTCATTTACGACCAGAATCTGGACTACTAGCTCTTAGAAAAGAGATGGGTACTTTTGCCAATCTTCGTCCTGCAATGGTTTATGATGAGCTGGTTAATGCCTCTACATTGAAAGCAGATGTTGTTAAGGGTGTTGACATTATGGTCGTTAGAGAGCTTACAGGTGGTATCTATTTTGGTCAACCAAGAGAGCTTCTTGAAGATAGAGCTTATAATACTATGGTCTATACAAAAGAGGAAGTTGTTCGTATTGCAAAAGTAGCATTTGAGATTGCACTGAAAAGAGATAAGCGAATCTGTTCTGTGGATAAAGCTAATGTTCTTGAAGTGAGTCAATTTTGGAGAGAGACTGTTATTGAAGTTTCTAAAGATTATCCAGAGGTGGAGTTGACACACATGTATGTTGATAATGCAGCAATGCAGTTGATTCGAAATCCTAAACAGTTTGATGTTATTTTAACAGGTAATATCTTCGGAGATATTCTTTCTGATGCAGCAAGTATGCTTAGTGGTTCTATAGGTCTGCTTCCAAGTGCAAGTACAGGTATGGGTGTAGGACTCTATGAACCAATTCATGGTTCAGCTCCTGATATTGCAGGGCAGGGGATAGCTAATCCATTAGCAACTATTTCAAGTGTCTCTATGATGTTACGATATGCTCTTGATGAACCTGAGGCAGGAGATAAGATTGATGAAGCGATTAAAAAATCACTCTCTCAAGGCTATAGAACAGGAGATCTTGGTGCGTATGATGCTAAAGAAATCTGTTCCTGTTCTGAAATTGGCGATATTATCGCAAAGTATGTCTCTAAGTAGGGTGTAATTTATTACACCACTATTTCAAGGTGCAAATCATTGCACCTTACGAATCTTCAATAACCTCTTCCTCTTTTTTAGGTTTCTCTACAGCTTTTGCCATAATTTCAACATAACACTCATCCCAGCCTGCTAAGACAACATTAGATAGTTCCATAATAATATGATCGAAGTCACACTCTAGTGCAAACTCTTCACTTTTTCCAAATTTACACTCAAAATCCCAATACATTGTTTTCTTATTTGGTAAATCTTTTTTCTTTTCTCGTTTTATATATTTTCTAATTTCATTTTTTATTGCATCTACGGCTCTTTCTGGCTTGAGCTTATCTTGTTTTATTTTAAAGAGTTTTTTCATGGGTTATACCTCAAATAGGTTATTTTTTGGTATTATATCTAAAAAACAGAAAAAAATATAAAATAGAGAAGAGGTTAATCGTTAATGAAAATAACACTAAGTCTAAGTGGTGGAGGATTACGAGGTGCAGCCCATGTTGGTGCTATTAAATTTTTAGAAGAGCAAGGTGTTGAGATAACAGCTGTTTCTGGTTCTAGTGCAGGAGCGATAGTGGGGCTTTTTTTAGCCTCAGGAAAAAGTAGTGATGAGATGTTGGATTTTTTAAAATCATTAGAGAAAAAAGAGCTATTTGCTTGGGCAAGTGGAGCTATTGGTATTTTTAAAATGGAACGCTTAGAGAAAAAACTTCAAGAGAGGCTTAATATAAGCTCTTATCGAGATTTAAAAATACCTTTCTATACTTGTGTTACTGATATTGATACAGGGGATGCACACTATATTAATCATGGTAATCCTATTGCTTATACTGTAGCATCTTCTACTATTACACCTCTTTTTGCTGCTAAAAAAATAGATAATTACTCTTGGATAGATGGAGGTTTTTCTGATAACCTTCCTGTTAAACCTCTAAAATCTTATTATGAAAAATCTTTGGCTATCAATATTAACCCTCTGCGTGGAGAGGAACTCTCAACTTTTAAATCGTTGGCAATTCGCTCTATTCTTATTATGATTCGTTCTAACTCAATGCCTGCAAAAAAATTAGCAGATGCTTTTTTTGAAGTAAAAGGGGTTGCCAATATGCATCTTTTTAACTTTGATGAGATAGATATGGCATATCAAGCAGGATATAATGAGATTAAAGAGCAATGGAGTGACTTAAGTCGTAGATTAATTTAAATAATATTAAAATTTCATATTTGTATCTAAATTTTATTTTATAATAAGAAAATAATTTAGATCACTAAACAAAGAGAGAATAAAGTCATGAAATTTTATCGTCCTTTACCTATCAATAAAGAAGTTAAGATTAACTCAAAAGAGTTTTTAGTTAGTAAAACAGATAAATATGGAAGAATTATCTACGTTAATGAATTTTTTACTAAAGTTTCAGGCTATAGTGAGAGCGAAGCCATTGGTTCTCCTCATAATATTTTACGCCATCCTGATATGCCTTCGGCTATTTTCTTTTTAATGTGGAAACAGATTCAAAATGGAAAAAATATTACAGCCTTGGTTAAAAATTTAACTAAATCTGGAGAGTACTACTGGGTAACTACTGATTTTGAGATTCATCATGAAGCGATTATTAATGAGAGAACCTATATTGCTTTTAGACGAGGTGCTTCAAAAAAGGTTGTTGAAAAACTTAAGCCCCTTTATCAACAACTTCTTAAAATTGAAAAAACACATGGAATGGAGGCTTCACTGCTTTATCTACAAGGCTTTTTAGATGAACGACATATAACTTTTAATGAGTATATGGATTCCATAGTTAAACCAAAAGGTCTTATTGCTACTATCTTCAATCGAATGAAGAGTAGCTTTGCCCATGCTGCATAGTTTGGTTAATTGAAAATGGGTATAATTCCACTTATCTTTAGAATAAGTAGGAATAATGGAACAGCGAGTAAGAGTATTAATAGATTGTGAAGATGCAAAAGGTTTGGTCTATAAAATCTCAAAAATTTTTTATGAGAGAGATTTAAATATTGATTCTAATCGAGAGTTTGTTGATAAGGAACAACATAAATTTTTTATGCGTACCGTTGTCTCTGGTCAATTGGATGTTTCTGAACTAGAAAATGCACTAAGAGAGATTGCTCCAGAGAATGCACGTCTTAAAGTTATTGTTCCTCAACGAAAAAAGATTGTTATTTTAGCCACAAAAGAGTCTCATGCTCTAGGCGATATTTTGATTCGTCATGAAGCAGGAGAGCTTAATGCCTCTATTGAAGCTGTTATTGCTAATCATGATACACTTAAACCTTTAGTACGACGTTTTGATATTCCATTTTTTCATGTACCTACAGAAGGGCTAAGCCGAGAAGAGCATGAAGAGAATGTTGCCAAATTGATTGACAAAAATCAGTTTGACTATATTGTTTTAGCCAAATATATGCGTATTCTTACTTCGAGTTTTGTTAGCCGTTATCCTCAACAGATTATTAATATTCATCACTCTTTTTTACCTGCATTTATTGGTGCTAATCCTTATAAACAAGCCTTTGAGAGAGGTGTTAAAATTATAGGTGCGACAGCACATTTTGTAACAGATGATTTGGATGAAGGTCCTATTATTGCTCAAGATGTTATTCCTGTTAATCATCGTTTAGAGTGGCGTGATATGCAAAAAGCGGGGCGAGATGTAGAAAAAATTGTTCTTTCTCGTGCTTTAAACTTTGTACTTCATGATAGAGTTTTTGTTCATGGGAATAAAACAATCGTTTTTTAGATGACTATTATAATAATTTAAAAAAATATATTTCTTTTAAAGCTTTAAAGAGTATATTGGCGTGGATGATGGCAATCGCTACGAAATATGGTGCTTTATGATACTTTTTTTATTTATAAAAATCAAAATTTAACTTATATTAATTATAAGTTAAATTGTTTAAAAATATAAATTGAATAAATTGTACTTATTAAGTGTAATTTGCTATACTTCTGAAAAAATTATAAAGGTTATAATTATGTCTAATAGATTACCATGGTGGGTAGGGGGCATTTTAATGTCAGGGCTACTTCTTTTAACATTTTCTATTTATGGAGCAGATAGACCTATTGGTGCTTCTACTTATGTACCTTATGTTGCTGCACTTATTTTTGATTTGGATCCCGAAAAATATAGTTATATAGAGCATATTAAAGATTCAGGTTCATGGGAAGGGGTTATGCTTTTAGGGGTTCTGTTTGGAGGATTTATCACTTCAGTCTTTATCACAAAAAGTTTTCGTTTTTCACTCATTCCTACAGCATGGAAAACCTATAAAAACAACTCTATTCTTTCACGACTTCTATGGAGCTTCTTTGCAGGATTTATTATGATTATTGGAGCCAGACTAGCAGGGGGATGTACCTCAGGTCACTTTATGTCAGGTATGAGTCAATTGGCAATGTCTGCCATGATTTTTGGTGGTGTTGTTATGATTACTTTGGTTGTAACAGGAAAATACTTTTATAATACAAAAGGTAAAAAATAATGGCAGATTTAATATTTGTAGTGGAAGAGAGTAATACTACTGTTGTAGACAGAATCTTTAAGATGGTAGAAAATGTTATTCACATGGAGCATGGTTCAGTGGCTTTGGTTTTTTTAATTGGAGTTATTTTTGGAGGAATTATCCAGTATACACGGGTTGATAAGTTTGAAAAAATAGCAGGATTTTCGATGCTTAAAGATACTATTATTCCCAAGATGCTTTTTTTGACAGTAGGTATAACCAGTATAGGTCTCTATTTTATGATTGATGCAGGTCAGGCACATTATCATGTTAAGCCTATTATTCTTCAGGGATTAATTATTGGAGGAATTCTCTTTGGTGTCTCAATGGCAATTTTAGGAAAATGTCCAGGAACAGGTCCTGTTTCTATTGCAGAAGGACGAATAGATGTATTGGTTGGTGCAATTGGTGGTCTGTTGGGTGGATTGGTTTTTACACTCTACTATGATGATTTCTTTAAACCTCTTATGGGAGAAAGCCTTGGTAAAACCATCCTTCCTGACTTTTTTGAAGGTCATGAAGATATGACCGCACTTATCTTTGGTGTCGTTGTAATTTTAATTGCAATAGCTATTCCAAAGAGAGAGCTATTTGATGAAGCTGATTTATGTAAGTTACCAGATGACCAAAGACCTGATAAAAAGTAGTTTTTTCTTAAAAATTAAGGACAAAAAGCGTATAATCATTTAAAAAATAAAGCTCTATATGCAAACTAAATACCATAAAATTACGTTTAAGTCCTATTTCGATTTTCTTCAATTACTTCAAAGCTATGTTGGAACACATGAAGAGAATCGTATCTTTGCTCTAAAACAAGAGCCTCTTCTTAATAAGCCAAAAGAGATTTTGCTTTTATGGCTTAATACCCATGCTTTTCGTGCTCCTAAAGTAGTTGATTCTGAAAAATTTTTGAGCTACATGGGTATTGCAACAAACTTTTTAGGACTTTTTGCCTTAATTGTTGGTTTTATTACGGGTATGGGGCTTTTGAGCTATAGTGGTCAAGAACCTATTAATATCATCTATTATCTCTTTTTTGCAATGATGCTCCCTTTATCGAGTATGCTTTTTTCTCTATTTTCGGCTATGAGTAAAGGTAGGTTGTTTGAATTTTTAACCCTTCTTTCGCCTCTCTATTGGATTGAGAAACTCTTTAGCTTCTTCTCTTTTAAAGAGCAGTTTGATTTATTCAAAAAGAGTATTGCTGATAATTTACAAAAATGGATTTTTTTAAATCGTTTACAACTCCTCTCTCTACTCTTCTCTATAGGGCTTTTTATAGCACTTATTTTTATTGTAGTTTCACAAGATATTGCTTTCTCTTGGAGTACGACACTAGATGTTGATGCCAAATCCTTTCATGACTTTTTAGTAGCATTAGCACTGCCTTGGAGAGAATTTTTTCCTTCAACAATTCCCTCTTTAGAGTTGGTTGAGATAAGCCAACACTATAGATTAGGAGTAAAGCTTGACCACTCTATGGTGGAACATGCTGATAAACTGGGGGCATGGTGGAGATATTTGGCAATGGCAACACTCTTTTATGCTATTGTTCTTCGTTCTCTCTTCTACCTATTTTCTCTTTTTAAATTACAGAAAGTTTTAGAACAAGAATTTTTAAACTTAGATGGTGTCACTCGGTTATTACGTGAGTTCAGAACCCCTTTTGTCTCAACAAAAGCACCAGAAAAAGAGAAGCATCTTGATATAAAAGAGGAACAGAAGACACACGTTAAAGAGCTTATTGATACTATAGATGATAACTATCATAATATAGTTGGGTGGAATTTTACCTCTGATGAGATTCTTTTAATTAATGATTCTAAAAAATTAAATGCCTCTTCTATTAATAGTGTTGGTGGAAATCACACCTTTGAAGAGGATGAGAGTGTTGCTCAAGAGGCAAAAGAGAGAGTGCTTCTTTATGTTAAGTCTTGGGAACCTCCTACTATGGATTTTATCGATTTTTTAGAAGAGCTTATTGCTAATAAAAGAGTTGAAGAGATAGAAGTACTTCTTTTGGGAACTCTAGAGAGAGGTTATAGTTATTCTGAAAAAGAGTTGGCGATTTGGAATAGAAAAATAGAAGGATTGGGGTCTCGAAAGGTATGGGTTATAGATGCAAAATAGTGTAGAGAGTAAGTATCCAAAATTTGCTGTAGTGGGGCATCCCAATAAAGGTAAGAGTTCGATTGTCTCTTCGTTATCATTAGATGATTCTATTCAGATAGGAGATACTCCTGGAACAACACAAGTAAAACGGGGTTTTCCTCTAAAAGTAGATGGAAAAATTATCTATGAACTTTTTGATACTCCTGGTTTTCAACGTGCTCGACGGGTTTTGGCATGGCTCAATAAGCAAGAGCCTGTCTCTGCTGATAAAAGAGCTGATGTGGTTAGAGCTTTTATATTTGAACACAAAGAGGATGAACGATTTAGAGACGAGATAGAGTTGCTTGAACCTATTATGGAGGGAGCAGGTATTATCTATGTTGTGGATGCCTCTAAACCTTATGGTTCTGAATATGAAGTTGAGATGGAGATATTACGCTGGTGTGGACAACCTTCGATGGCAATATTAAATCTTATTGGAGAAGATGATTATCGTGAGCAGTGGAAGAGTGCTTTAGGGCATTACTTTAGAATGGTTCGTACTTTTAATCCATTAACCACAACATTCTATGATCATATATCACTTTTAGAGAGTATCTCTCAACTAAAAGAGGAGTGGACAGAACCCATAAAAGAGGCAATTTCTGTTTTAGAAGGGTTGCAACAACAGAAAATAGAGCAAACGCTTAATGCTATTGTTTTAAATATGAAAAAGACACTCTCTTTTGTCTATAAAGAGTCGATTAAAGGGCAAAAAGCAACCCCTGAAGAGGAAGTTGTCTTAAAAGAGAAGTATCAGAAGAAGATAATTAACTATGAAAAGAGACAGAGAAAATCTATAGAAGAGATTTGGAATCATAAAAGTATTGAAAAGGTAGAAGATAGTTTAAGACTTGATGGGGTAGGACTCTTCTCTAAAGAGAGTGCTTCTATTTTTGGTTTAAGTGAAAAAGAGCTTATTGTAACAGGTGCAAGTGCAGGAGCAATGGGGGGATTGGGTATCGATTTATTATTTGGAGGAAGTAGTCTATTTTTAGGTTCAATCATTGGTGGTGCTGTTGGTGGTATTGGTGCAAAGTTTGGCTTTAATAATCTTTATGAAGTTAAACTTTTAGGTCAAAAATTAGGAAAAAGAGAGTTAACCATTGGACCAATGCAAAATTTAAACTTTCCTTATATTTTGTTGGGTCGTGCTTTATATCATAGTTCTATGGTAGCAAAACGCTCTCATGCTCTGCGTGAAAGTTTAAAGCTTGATGATAAAAATTTTTATACCGAACAGATTATTGACTCGGAGATGCGTAAAAAGCTTGAGAAAGTCCATGTTCTTTTACGAAAGGGAGATACTGTTTCTGAAGAGTTATGGATGGCGTATAAAGAGTCTATTTTAAAGAGTTTTAAAACGCTATTATCTTAAAAGTTATACACCTATTAGTTTTAATAGGTGTATAATCTGTTTTAAAGATCTGCAGAATCATCTCTCTCTAAAACAACTTCTAAAGGAATTTCTTTTATAAGAGCAACATCCTCTGCCAGTACTTTAAGTGTAAATTGTACAACTCTTGAAGAGGCATCATCTGCATATATTCCTCGTCCAAAGACAACATCGAAACATACTTCGTCCCCAGAGTTTACATTTAAAAATGAATCTCCAGCTACAGCACCTTCAAATTGTGGTGTAATACTTTGAACAATATGTGCAACATCTCCGACTGGACGTAAATCAACACTAAAGTTACTGCTAACATCAGTAATCGCATCAGTAATAGCACTTACTACTTCTCCACTATCTCCTGATAGATTAAAGGTTGAACCATCAGTTAAGTTAGCCACTTCAATAACATCTGCGATTACACCACCTGATTGTAGTCCAAATACTTTAATCCCTAGAGCTTTTAATTTAGCAACGGTTTCATTGAGTCCATGACCAGGATACGCTGGCTCATCATCTGAATTATGGAAGTTTGCATCAGTTGCCAAAAAGATAATTGGAAGTGCATCTTCTCTCCAACCTGTTGTTGATTCTCCTGTTTGAAAGAGTGCCTCTAATTGGCTCTCTGGTCCATCACTTCCCCAAAGAAGGGCTAAATTATTAATAGCAGTTGTTACAAGAGAGTAGTTACTTGTTAACGGTTGGTCTAATCTAAATGCGTAATCAGATCCACCACCGTAAGGGCTAATAGGGAAATCACTAAAACTACTTACTCCAATTTGAACATCAACTCCAGCTTCAGCAAAAGAGCTAATAATTGATGCTGATTGTGTTCTGAATGTTGCTAAGTCATCGCCATAACTTCCTGAAACATCAACCAAGAACATAATATCTACTTTTTTGAAGACTTCTGAGTCTATCTCTGGAATAACAGCACAGATACTCTTTGTTATGTTCTCTTCTGATGAACCAATAACAACTCTCGTTCTATTTGTATCATCAGATGTATTATCATCTTCACTGATAATACCTTTACCTTTCAATAATCTACTTCTATCTATATGAGTATTAGTTCTATCTGTCTCTACATAAAAAAGACCGCTATAGCTAACTGCTTCAGTTGGAGTAAATGTAATAGAGGTGTTTATTGATGTTCCTGGTTCAATAACTCCATCTTCTAGACCAGAGAATACACCGTTCAGATTCCCGTGAAAACGAATTTCTTCAACATCTAATGGACATGTTCCTTCATTTGAAAGTGTAACTTCTTTTGTTAAACTCTCCCCTACAATGACATTCCCAAAGTCAATGATTGGGCTTGTGCTAAGTTTTAAAATTTTTGAACATCCACTTCCTATTGCTGTTCCAAAAAGTGTTCTACTACGGTCTTCATCAAGATTAGTTCTATCTGATTCTACATAAATAAGACCATTATACTCTCTCTCTTCAGTTGGAGTAAAGGTAATAGTTATGGTATGTGAAGATTCTGGTTCTATAATACCACTCCAGCTAGCACTGTAGACACCATTAAGCTTCTCATGGAACCTTATACTGGTAACGTTTAAATCACTATTTCCTACATTATAAATTGTTAACTCTTGGGTTGAACTTTCCCCAAGATTTACAATTCCAAAGTGAGGATGGTCACTAAGTTTAAGAATTCTTGTTGCCTCATCAGCAATAAGTGTGGAGGAGAAGAAAATTAAACCAATGGTTAATAATTTAATTATTTTTCTAAAGATAAACATATTTTTTCCTTAATGTTAATTTAATCGAAAAGTAATTTTTTCGATTAAGAATTATATCACTCTTTTATGTTTTATTATATTAAAAATTATTTTAGTATAAAAACTTAAATAATATAGTAATATAATTTATTATAAGTATATTATTTGTTTAAAATAAGTATTTTTTAGTAGGAAAGTAGATTTAATTGTGTTAAGAGAGAGAAGCACTCCTCAATACGATAAAGAGGAGTATTTTATAAAATGTAGGCTAATCCCTTAAGTAAAACAACAGTAAGTAGACCACCTGCAATACCTGCAAGAATATCATCTCCCATAACACCTAGCCCACCTTTTACTTTGCGGTCAATAGTTCCAATAGTAGAAGGTTTCCAAATATCAAAAAGTCTAAAAAAGGCAAAAGAGCCTATAATTGAAATCTCATAAGCGTAGTTGTAGCTCATAGTTTCAGCTGTTGCAACAGCAAACATTAATGCTATCCACATACCCGCAACTTCGTCAATAACTATACTTTTATCATCATGCGTATTAGTTAATTTCTCATATTTATTAATTTCAAAGATACCTGCTATGGTAATAAAAAATGTCAACATAAAGAGTGTTTGCATGGGTATAAATTGAAGTAAAAGCACCCCTACTATAAGTGCTGCAAGGCTACCAGCTGTTCCTGGTGCTTTTGGAGAGAGACCTGAGCCTCCAAAGGTTATAAAAAGTCTATTGATTGTCATTTGTTTATCCTCTAAAGTCGGAAAAATCCGACTTGTTTTATAATAATATGATAGTTAAATAAAAATAATCTTTTTATTTTATGTTAATGAAGTTGTTTGATACAGTCCCATAAGCTTAATATAAAAATCTTCTTCGCTATGCTCTTCAATTAGACCATCATTTGGCATAAGTGAGTCATAAATCTCTTGCAGTCGCTCAAATCTATCAGGAAAAAGTGTACTAAGTATACTCGCTGAGACTTCTCTTCTTACCAATACTGATGGAGGCATCATTCCCTCTTTGATAAGCTGTAAAATAGATGGCGAGTGGTAGTGTATATGGTGGTGCTGTCCATGTGGACAGGTTGTTGTACTTACCAATGTTCGACACTTATTACAATAGACATATTGTTTAATGGTTGTAATCTCTATCTTCATATTTTTTGAAGTATCAAAAATAGTTTTAAGCTTGTCTTGATCATAATAGAGTCCTAATCCCGCATGATTATAGCCTACAAGTAGACGGTCACAACCATAATTTTTTGCCACTAATGCATCTAAGATGAGTTCATTGTATCCTGCAAAGATATAAGAGTTCTCTAATGGAACAATTAAGACTTTATTCTGAGGTAAAAAATTCTCAATAAATGTCATCAGTGCTGTATGTCGGATATCATAACGTAATCCATCATTACTAAAAGGTTTTAGTAGAAAAAGTAATACCATATCAGCATGATCAAGTGCTTGACGAATCATACGTTCATGAGCTCGATTTAAAGGGTTTGCTGCTAACATCAATGCTGATATTTTTTTAGCATTTTGCTCTTTAATTTTACGCTGAATCATTTTCTTTGTACCAGAGATTAGTGGATAAGTTACATGATAATCTCCTGTTATAGCAAAGTTTCCCAGTCTTTTTATGGTATTTTTTACTCCTGGATGAGAGGAGTCTGCTGTTCCATAGATACTTTTAAGACGTTCCTTTGGGTCAATGGCAAAAGTCTCATCTACTGTAAGTTCTCCAACCTTTTTATTTTCGTGGATAAGTTCAACAACTTCTCCTCTCTTTAAGGTTTTAATACAACTCTCATTCTGTTTACCCTTTGGTGCTAAAATAAATGGAAAGGGATAGGGTACTCCTTTATACATCTGTGTCTGTTCTACTTCAATAGCTTCCGCTTCAGTCATGAGTTTGGTTACAGGAGAGATTAATCCCTCTTGAACTAATGCTAAAGTAGATAGAGCCTCCCCATCTATATAGAGTTGCTTATTTTTTCTTGAAGATGCCATATTTTTTCCTTTTTTCCCATAAACTTTTTCGGGAAATCCCTAGTTTTTTAGAGAGTTCTGTATCAGGGTATTGGTATTGGAAATTATTAACAATAAACTTAACATAATCATCTATAGTCAAAATCTCATTTTGATCATAAAGTTTATTATCTGTATTAATTTCAATAGAGTTGTATGGAGTTTCAATTTCAGAAGTTGTAGAGACAATAAAATCTCGACCCTCTATCAGTGTAAACAGTTGTTCCCTTTCTGCTTTTTTTAGTGTTTGTAAATCAGAAACATAAAGGATATGTTTTCTGTTTGCATTTTCTATCTTGTTTTTCCACTCTTTTGAGCTTAAAGGAACAAAAATTAAAACTCTATCTTTAAGTTTAGCATATTCAAAGGCAAGTTTATCAATAAGTTTAACATAATTTGTTAAAATAATTAGAGGTGTAGAGATTTTGTCTATATCATCCTCTGTTTTAATATCTTGCAGTAGATATTCATTATACTCTTTATAGAGATTTTTGTACTTTTTAAGAGTTTGATACTCTTTATAGTGTTCTATCTTCCTTTGTAGCTCTTCGATCATAAAAGGTTTAACTATATAATCATTTGCACCTAGTTTTAAAGGGGCTGCTACGGTATCATTATTGATATATGAGACCATCAAGATAATAATTTTCTCTTTATATTTAGTAATTAAAGAGTTAAAATTCTGTCCTGGAAGATTGGTTGAAAGCAAGTAGGCATCGCCTGTACTTGTTGCAATCGCTTCTTTGATGGAAGAGTAGACCTCTGTCTCATAGCCCGCAAGATTGAGCTTGCTTGATATGCTTTGAGCTAAATATAGCTCATTCTCAATTATTGTGATTCTCATTGTTGTGTCCAATCGTAGTAATATAGTGTTGCGACGGCTTCAACAGCTACGCCTTCTTTGCGTCCTATCCAACCAAGTTTTTCAGCAGTAGTTGCTTTTATATTGACAAGATTAGGTGTTAAGTCCAGTAGTGATGCGAGTTTAAAACGCATAGATTTTTTGTAAGGTAAGAGTCGTGGTGTCTGAGCAATGATAGTTAAATCCACATTGCCAATCAGATAACCTAAACTCTTTAACCTCTTAACGGTATCGAGTAAGAGTTCTTTGGAGTCGGCACCTTTATAGGTTTCAGAGGTATCAGGATAGAACTCCCCAATATCTCCTAGTCCAGATGCACCCAGTAGTGCATCAATCAGTGCATGAATAGCAACATCGCCATCACTATGGGCTTTAAACCCAAAAGATGATTCTATCTCTACGCCACAAAGTACCATTTTTTTACCCTCTTCAAATGGGTGGATATCGATACCAAACCCTGTTAAAGCTCGATTTGAGGGTTTATCTAAACAGTCTAACTTAGATAAATCCTCAACCGTTGTTAACTTATGTGCTTTAACGGATCCATCAACAAAAATAATCTCTCCACCTAATGAAGCTACAGCTGAACTATCATCTGTAAATTCTATATCTTGTGCAAGTGCTTTTTTAAGTGTTTTGGAACAAGATAGTTGTGGGGTTTGAATAATTTTTGTATCATCTCTATCTATTGGATTTTTGTTTAAATAGAGGGTATCGACCACTTTAAGTGTAGGAACTACACAAGTTTTGTTCTTTTTTGCTGAAATTACGCGAAGAATCATCTCTGAATCAAGACAACATCTTGCAATATCTGAGACCAAAACATAGGAGGTATCAACTTCCTTTAGAGCATTGTTTAGTGACTCTTGCCTACTTTTTCCTCCAACAACAAAAGTGTACTCTGCAAAATTCGACATGCTTTTAATATCGTCTTGAGATGACACAATTATGGTATTTTTAAAGCTATTTATAGATTGAAAATCATCTGCCACTTTGAGCCAAAGTGGTTGATTTTTAATCCATAACCATTGCTTTTTAGGAGGCAAGCTAAAGCGAGATGCTGAACCTGCTCCCAACAGTATTAGTGTAATATCGCTCAATGAAATCCCTTTTTCCTAAAGTGTAACTATATTATACATAGGTAACCTTTAGTAACACTTTAATGGGATAATTTGTAACAATATTTCAGAAAATAATCAGCAATATTTGTTATAAAATATTATGCAAATTGATGCCAAAATGGTGTTCCTATGGTAGGTGTAGAGGGAGAAGCAAAGTCGCGTTTTTGCATAGTTCCTGCTTCATATCCTAGGCGACCTGCTTCAATAGCATATTTAAAAGCTTTAGCCATCTTTATGGGGTCTTGTGCTAAGGCGATAGCTGAATTGAGAAGAATACCATCATAGCCCAGCTCCATAGCCTCTATTGCATGAGAAGGTTTTCCAATTCCTGCATCAACTATTAATTTAAGTTCAGGGAACTGTTTTCGTATCGCTAAAAGGTTGTCTGGATTCATTAACCCTTTACCTGAACCAATCATAGAACCCCATGGCATAATAATTTTACACCCAACATCAGCCAGTCTTTTAGCCACAACTAAATCATCTGTAGTATAGGGAAATACCTCAAAACCATCTTTGATTAATATTTCAGCAGCTTTAACAGTTTCAAACGGATCTGGTTGCAGATTATATTGATCGCCAATAACTTCAAGCTTTATCCAGTTGGTATCAAAAACCTCTCGTGCCATCTGAGCGGTAGTTATTGCCTCTTTTGCTGAGTGACATCCTGCTGTATTTGGAAGTACATGAATATTAAGCTCTTTAATAATATTCCAAAAGTTATTTCCCCCACCTTCTCCTGCTGATTGTCTACGAAGTGCTACCGTTACAATTTGGGCTTCACTCTCTTTTATCGCCTCTTCCATATTGGCAGGGCTTGGATAGAGTGCCGAACCTATAAGAAGTCTAGAGTTTAATGTTTTTCCACCTATTTCCCATGTGTCGTTGTTCAAATCATCCTCCTTGAACGGGTGCTAAAATATCTATGGTATCGCCATCTTTAATAATGGTATCCTCATAGCTTTTTATTGAAACAAAAGTTGTATTAACTGCTACTGCAAATCCTTCTGTTCTGTAGTCGAGAGCTTTTATCATTTGGTTGATATTTAGAGCCTCTTTAAGCTCTTTTATTTCGCCATTTACGGAAACTTTTATCATCTTTTCCCTTTGTTTTTGTAGGGTGTTGTGCCTCACAACACCATTTTAATTATATTGATTTTGTTTTGACGGTGTTTTCATGGGAAAACACCCTACCGTTATAAATTTTAGTTGGAATTAAATATCCCCTCATTCAAAGCCTTCTCTACCACAGCAGGAGCAAGAAGATACCCATGTCGATAAAGCCCATTAATTCGTGTAAGCCCCTCTTCATTCTCAATTCGTGGAAGATTATCTTTAAATGCTGGTCTACAGTTAGTTTCCGTATTAACCACACGAGCTTCTCCAAATTGAGGATGCACAGTATAAAGAGCCGAAAGAAGTTCCAAATTTGAACGCACTGAAATAGGAGACATATCTTCACTCTCTATCTCACTGGCTCCAATGATA
>Ga0256827_10000506_pt1 | contig 24285 bp, 16 predicted proteins | sample CV84metaG_FD_185977 | JGI IMG/M metagenome (GOLD analysis project Ga0256827, IMG submission 185977) | Hydrothermal vent microbial communities from East Pacific Rise, Pacific Ocean - CV84 | ecosystem: Environmental > Aquatic > Marine > Hydrothermal vents | place: Pacific Ocean: East Pacific Rise...
CGACTTTTCAAGACGCCGCTGTAGCTTCATCTTCTGCTTCGCTACTTCACGCATATCTGCATGAGAGTCACTCTCATCAACTATCTCTACCCCTAAGATGGTCTCTACACAGTCTTCAAGTGTGACTATACCCTCTGTTTGGTCGTAAGAGTCTTGTACCAAGAACATATGCTCTTTCTTTTTGATAAATAAATCCAATGCCATAGAAACAGGAATGTTTTCATTTATCTTGTAGATGTCTTTTTTGATGCTATTAAGTGTTACAGTGTCATCTTTCAACGCTTGTTGGAAGATTTTCTTTGTCATGACCATACCTGTAATGTTTTCAATGCTTCCGTCAAATACAGGCACACGAGAAAATTTAAATATCGCAGGTTCATTCTCTACGATGTCTTTAATGCTTCTGTTACCATCGATAGCGAAAACCACTGTTCTAGGCGTAAGAATCTCTTCTATTTTAATGGTATCGAGCATGAGTATGTTTTCTATGACATCTGATTCTTGCTCATCGAGTACACCTTCATCTTCACTCATAAGTGTAGACTCTATAAGCTCTTGACGCGTGAGGCTCATACCCTCATCATCTTTCTTAATGCGATTGGTTACAAAAAGTGTCATGAGGATAATAGGATACGTTATCCATATAAAGATACGGATCACATACGCAGCCATAGGTGCTAAGGTTTTCCAGTACGTAGCCCCTATAGTCTTAGGAATAATCTCTGCTATAAACAAAATAGCAAAAGTTAGTACCACTGAGACCCAAAAAACTGCACTTGAGCCAAAGACATGTTCTGCCTGAGCCCCGACAGCCGCTGCTCCTAGTGTATTGGCTATAGTATTTAAGATGAGAATAGAAGCAATTGATTTGCTAATATTTGTTTTGTGTGATTTTAAAAGTTTACCAACCTTTGGTCTCTCTTTTTCAAGTACAGAGATATAAGGCATGTTCACAGAGAGTAACACTGATTCTAATACAGAACAGATAAATGAGATAATTACCGCAGCTAAAAAATATAAAATTAACAAGTCCATATGACTAAAAAATCCTTTTAAACATTATAATAAAATAAGGGTTGCAAGCCCTAAAAAACTTAAGAAACCGACTACATCAGTTACTGTAGTAAGTATCACTGTACTGCCTATAGCAGGGTCAACATCCATTTTTTTAAGTACTAATGGTACCATAGAACCAAAGAAGCCCGCACTTAACAAATTGATAACCATAGAGAGTGCTATGACAACGCCAAGCATCCCTTTGTCAAACCAGAGTGCAGCAATAATACCCATGATTATAGCAAAAAAGAACCCGTTTACAAGCGAGAGCAGTACTTCTTTCTTGATCGTCCTGTAGGCATCATGTTTTGCAATATCTCCAAGAGCCAATTGACGAACAACAACAGTCAGAGACTGTGTCCCTGCATTACCACCCATAGAAGCAACAATAGGCATCAAAATAGCCAAAGCAACCACACTCTGTAAAGTCTCTTCAAACATCCCAATAACCAAAGATGCAACGATCGCTGTGATCAAGTTGATACCTAACCATATAGCCCGTGCTTTACCTGCTTTTAAAATATCTTCATCATCTTCTGCATCATCGTTTACCCCTGCAAGGTTATACATTTGATCTGTTGCATGTTCACTGATAATATCATAGATATCATCCGATGTAATACGCCCAAGCAGTACATCATAGTCATCCACGATAGGCATGGAATTCAAGTCATACTCATGGAATTTTTTTACGATCTCTTTAATATCATTATGGTCATGACCGATAACAGGCTTGTATTTTTCAGGATTCTCTTCAATATTTTCCTGCAATGTTTTATCAAAATCAAATACAAGCAGATTGTCTAAACCCACACCGTAACGTAAAATATTTTTTTCATCTGTCACAAAAAGATAATTGACATTTTCCAACTCATCTTTTTTTCTTAATTCAGCAAACTCTTTAATGACATCATTAACAGTTTGATGGAGTTTTGCCGAATAAACCTCCACCTGCATGTAGGCACCGGCTTCATCTTCAGCATACTGTTTAAGCTGTAAGATATCTGCCTGATCATCTTCATCCAGCTGTTCAAAGACCTCTTTGGCAATACTTTTATCAACCTCTTCAAGTTCTTGAATAAAGTCTGTCTGATCATCAGATTCAAGATCAGACAGTGATTCTGCGATCTCTTCAGGTGTAAAGGACTCAACAATATCTTCAAAATATCTGTCAGGCAGTTCAAGTGCTACATCAGCAATAAGCTCTTTAGGGATCGATTGAACAGCTTCGTTAAAACTTTTTTCATTAAGGTCTTTAAGAAGATTGGCTATCTCAGAGGGGTGCAGTTCATCATGCGGATGTGCATTTAAATATTCGGTAAGTTTATCCATACTGTTCCCCTTTGTAATAATTATTTTTTAGAATTATACCTAAAAATAGAGTAGAAATACGGTAAAACAATGTGGGAGAGGATCTAAAGAAGATAAGGGATATATATATCCCTTATCTAAGCGTTATACATCACACTTTTTAGTAATGATACAAAGTGGACAGAAGTTTGAAAGTCCTGCAATAAGTGGGATCACACCTAAGTAGAACCATTTATTTCCTGTGGCAATTCCTACACCGATAAGTGAAAGTCCAACAACTATTCTGATCGGTCTACATACTTTTCTGATCTTATTTACATCCATGAATATTTCCTTTAATAAAATAATTATGAAACTATACAATAGATTTCTTAGAATCAAATAAGATAAAAAATCTCTTCATCTAATCTCTCTTCTTTAACTCATGTAACAATCTCTTTTTATGTTATTCTCAACAGTATTCTTTGTTATTGAGTCTGTATATAATATGCTAAAATGATGGAATAAGAAAAGGATCGTTGATGCATCATCCGATAAAAGTAAAAATAATTCGTGCCTATTTTACTCTTTTTAGCCGTATATTTCCAAAGTGGGCTTGTATCTCTGCATATACTCTTTTTCATTACCCTGTTAATCCAAAACGAAAAAACAGAGATGCAAGAACATTACCTGAACCAAATGTATTTACAGTTAAATTGGATGACAGAAGAATACTTCAGGGTTACAGATGGGGAGAAGTGACCAGTCCAGCTGTTCTACTTGTACATGGCTGGTCAACCAATCCGGAAAGTATGAGCCATTTTATCTCCGTGCTTCTTTCTGAAGGATATCAAGTTCTCTCCTATGATGCCTTAAGACATGGCAAAAGCAGTAACACCTTCGCAGATCTTGCAGATTGGGCTGATTCGGTGCATGCTGTCATTGATACGGTAGGTCCATTAGAATGTATTATTGCCCACTCTTTTGGAGGTGCAGCAGTCACAGTAGCCTCTAAATTAGATCTTACCACAAAAAAACTCGTGCTTCTTGCCCCCATCCATGACATCACCTCTGTCATTACTGACTTTTCAGAACGTTTAGGTATTCCAAGAGATATTGTAGTGCGTATGCAAAGATATACATGGGGGAAAAACAAAAAAAACTTCACAAAATACGGAAGTGACTGGAAAGATATTGTTAAATCCGACTTTCATATCCCTACTCTCATACTCCATGATGTTGATGACAAAGAGATCGGTATCAAACATTCAGAAGAACTTTGCAAAATATGGCCATGGGCAACCCTCATACCCACACATGATCTTGGGCATAGAAAGATTCTTGATGACCCTTTCGTTGTGAAACAAACCGTTGCATTTATTCAAGATGTGCAACAATAAAACGGTGTATTGCTTTAAAGACCTCTATATGTCTCTTATCGGAAAGAATACCATGGTTCTCTCTGGGAAGTAGGAGCAACTGTTTTTCTTTTGAACCAACGTGATCATAAATAAACCTGCTACTCTCTCTTTTTACCACGGGATCCTTATCACCCTGAATGATCAGTATAGGAGCAGTAATATCATTTAAGACATGATATGTTTTTCCCATCAGCTTTTCCATCTGTGCTACTGATGAAAGAGGATGTTTTGTATAGTTAACCTCTGGATGCTCAGTATGTGAATTATCTATCCATTCTTTGATCCCCGCTGCATAAAGATAGGTTGTCATCTCATTAAAAAATTGTAATGTCGGTACAACATAAGAGACACGAAGATCATGCAGCTTCAATGCGGAATTCAATACTATTACCCCATCAACCCTGTACTGTGCGGCATGAAGCAGTGCTAAAAGCCCTCCAGTGGAAAAACCACCGATAAATACATGTGTACACATCTGCCGCATAGCCGTAAATGCACGTTCAAAATCTGTTTCCCATTCTTGTGCGATAACATACTTCAATGCTTCCGGATCTGTACCGTGTCCACGTAATCTTAAACCATAGACATTGATCCCTTTTGAGAACAAATATTCACCCAAGGTACGTATCTCTTCCGGTGCAGCCATATATCCATGGGAAAATACGATCCCTGTATCATTCTTCGGATCATATAGTATAAAGGGTGCACCCTTCTCTTTTTCAGACGGTACCCTGCCGAGATAAGTAATGTACTCTTCTTTAAAATAGCCCCACTCTTTTTGGATCAAATGTTCAAAATTATCTTTTCGGAGTTCTTTCTCACTGTAATGGCTATTGTGCTTTGCCATATCTACAATAGGTTGTTGCCATTTGATCTCATTAAGAATAACCTGAAGCGTATTCTTCACTCTTACCTTATGAAACGAATACTCTTTTTCAAGAAGCGATCTGTCAAAAAGATACTCACCATCACTGTCAAGATACAAAATATGCTGTTTCAGTGCAATATCTATCGCAGATATGAAAGGATGGAAATTTTCATCAAGGATTAGTTTAAAAAGTTCATTCTGTAGTTCACTATGCAAATTATAACGTTCCATCACGCGTAAGGAACGTGCATTTTTATAGATCAGTGTTTTCAGATAGAATGGACATACTTTTACTGTCGGCATTGTTATTAGACTTAAAATAAAAAGGTGGTCAAAATGTATCTGCATTTGAGAATAAACAACCTTCATAATATCATTTGTCAAAACTTTACGCTGTTGATCTATGGCTGAATAAAGTCTCTTTTTGTCAAACAGTATTTCCTCTCTTTCCATAAATTCACTAAGATAGCTATCAAGTTTAAAAGGTTTACCAAAACGTATATCCATATGTGCATCCATCAGTAAATTGATCTCTATTTCCAATTCTTCAAAGAATCTCGTATCTCTCAGCTTGACAATGTTGTCTATAAACTCTAAAAGGCGGTTCTTTCCTGGACGTATAGGATAATATGTGATTGATACCGGTACGATCTTCAATTCTAACCTATCCTCCATATTCTTTACATCCACTTCCATCGCAGAGCATAGATCTGTAAATGCTTCACTGTCACCATGACGTGCTCTATAATATTGGGCCAATCCAACCTTCAATGCCATTACGGCAGCACCTGTATGTACAGGACCTTCATATTCAGGAGAATGGGTACAAAACTCCCCCTCATCAAAAGTGATCTGTTTATTCTTAACCATATACCCTTCAGGATATATTACCCAGTCAGATGTGGACCTGAGCAGATCACCAATAATAATACAGTCACGATTACGGTTTTTGTTGGAGATCGTTCCTACAGAACGCATAAACTTTCCAAGCAGACCGACGAATACTTCATCATCAGCCAAAGATCGTGATACTCTTCCATACTTTTCATAGAGTATGTGTGGAAGCACAAAGGTTTCAAAACGAGTAAAATGGTTGGCAACATATAACACGGGCGATTGAGGTATCTCTTCTCCCGATATTGTAATATTTGCACCTGAGAGCTTACGAACAATACCTATAAGCAGCGATGATAACCATAGAGTCCAACGCATACTTACTGTTCTCTTTTTGCATTTTTGTTATAGATATCATGTCTAAAACTGTCAACTGTAACGATCTCATGCTGCATAGCTCTCGCTGCTGCAAGATGTACCATTTCATCTTCTGTTAACATTTCTTTATTCTTTTCTTTTTCAAGAATATCTCTGACCAAATGCATTTTATTTGCAGCATCTGAAAGTTGTCTAAGACGTTCATTCATATATATATTACCGCAGATACGCTCTCTTACATCATTATTCCCAGTCAGAATTTCAGCTATCTGTTGTAAAGAGTTATCTTTGAGTGTAGCACCCATTGGATTAAGACGTGTACAGAATTTGAGTATCTTGAACGGTATACTAAGTACTCCTGAAGCAAGGTTTTCCAATATACCATTAAATGCATGATCTATTTTTGTAAAGGCATCTTCAACAGAGACCTCCAAAAAAAGTTCATCCTCTTCTCTTTTACCTTCGACTTCGAAACGTTTTAAAGCAGCAGTAATAAAATACATCTGTGCAAGGATATCACCAAAACGTCCCGAGACAAACTCTCTTCGCTTTAACGATGCCCCCATAAGTCCCAATGCAACATCTGATAAAAAAGCAAACTTCGCCGAACTCCATGCCAATTTCTGTTCATACCGTTTCGCTTTTCCTACACTTACTGTTCTATGCGTGTAACCTCTTGTAAGTCCAAGAATACAAGCCCTTGCTTTATTGCGTAGAATATGTCCGATATGGGAAAAGAATAACGTATCAAAAGCTGATACATCTCCTTTTTCCAATGCCTCGATCTGAGCATAGACATAAGGATGGCAACGTATCATTCCCTGCCCAAACATAATAAGTGTTCGTGTCATAATATTGGCACCTTCAACGGTAATAGCAACAGGTGCACCAAAATAGGCATGTGCAAGAAGATTTCTAGGTCCTCTCGATATGGCTGCACCACCTTGGATATCCATAGCATCCATAATATTTTTTCTGAACATCTCCGTACTTTGATACTTCATGATAGCATTAGCAACAGCAGGTCTTTTGCCTTGATCAATAGCACCAAGTGTAAATGTTTTAGCCGCATCAAGCATATAAGTATTTGCACCTAACCTTCCAAGTACTTCAGCGATACCTTCGAATTTAGCAATACTCAAACCAAACTGATAGCGTACTACTGCATAGGTAGATGCCACATAGGTTGCCAGCTTGGATCCTCCCGTACTTGTTGACGGTAGAGATATCCCACGTCCTACCGCCAATGATTCCATAAGCATCTGCCATCCTTTTCCAAGTCCTTCTTTCCCACCGATAACATCCTCAATTCCAATAATGACATCTTTACCTATAAGCGGTGCATTTATGAAAGGTACATTCAAAGGATCATGCCGTCGTGTCTGATCAACCCCTTTATTTTTTGCATTTACAAGTGCACAAGTGATCCCCCACTCTTTTTTCCCATTTTTAAGAATATTTTCAGGGTCTTTAAGTACAAAGGCCAGTCCTATCACCGTCGCAATGGAAGAGAGTGTAATATAACGTTTTTCAAAATTAAGTCTTATCTTCGTCTCTCCATCCTTATCTTTGAATACCACACCTTCAGACTGTATGGAAGCAGCATCAGAACCCGCTTCAGGTTCCGTTAAAGCGAAACAAGGGATATCTCTGCCATCTGCAAGTCTTGGCAGATAGAGTTCTTTTTGCGAATCAAGCCCGTAATGTAGCAATAATTCAGCCGGTCCAAGGGAATTTGGAACCATAACAGTGATAGCAAGTACCTGAGAATGTGAAGCAAGTTTTTCAATAACACAACTGTGTGCATAAGCAGAAAATCCCAATCCACCATAACCTTTAGGTATGATCATACCCAAGAATTTTTTTGATTTCAGGTACTTCCACACATTAGCAGGGAGGTCTCTACTTTCAAACACATCCCAGTCAGAGGTCATAGAGCAGAGTATATTGACCTCATTTTCTAAAAATGTTCTCTCTTCCTCTGTCAACGTAGGATACGGATCAGAAAATATCTTTTTAAAATCAGGTTTTCCGGAAAAGAGTTCTCCTTCTATCCATACATCTCCTGCTCTTAAAGCAGTTTTTTCAGTCTCAGAGATACTTGGCAGCATACCTTTGGATTTCAATAAGGAAAAAAGTGTCTGTGTAACAAACTTGACGCGTAGCTTTTTTACCATAAATACCATACCGACAACTCCGACAATCATCCACCATAAAAGAGAAACTTTTATAAAATAGAACAAAAAGAAAATGCTACTCAGCCATATCCAGAAAGGAGCAGAAAAATAACCTAACAACAGTATTGCAACGATCATAAATAATATACTCATCTGACACCTCCGTCATACTCTATCTATGTTGATACTATCATGATAAACGTGTATTTGATGTGCACTGTACACTACACAAAGATTCCGCATACACTGTACTATAGTAGAAGAAAAGAGGAATCACTTACGATGAAAAAAATAAGTCTTGAAATGATACAACAAAAGATCATTACCTACCAAATCGTGGTCATGCTGAGTTTTGTATTCGGCGTGGTAGGATTCATTTACAACAACTGGCGTTATGAACATAATGAGTATAACAATAATGTACGCATTGCCAGTTTTCAAATGATACAGGAATTGGCAAAACTCGAACAAAACATCTATGCGAACCATTATGATCATAATACGTACAAAGGCTCACCGCGTGACGGTTGGGTCAGAGTAGGTCTTGTAGAAAGTCTTGCAGCATTCATTTCACCCGAAACACATCGTGATTCTCTCGCACTTAAAAAGTCATGGGAGAAACATTGGAGATCTATACATGATGATGAAAAAAGTACAAATATACTTATTGAAAAAATCGATCAAGTTCGTTCAACAACTAAAGAGATATTGCTTAAATTACATTAGATATCACATGCTTCTATTTTTTTAAAACCTAAATATGCCAGCCACCAAAGTGGCCATTTATACAGTTTTTCAGTCACCTTTTTTATCAGATACGCTGGATATCCGTTAATATGTACCACCCCAAGATCCAACGTTGCATAATGACCTCCCAAAGCTATAGCGATCCCTTTTATCTTTACATCTGCTGTTTTTAACTTCTTTCCGTTTAACGTACAGAGTATATTCTTACCTACGATTTTTCCACTTTGCAGTGCTGTTTGTGCAGTAGGCGGTAATAGCTTTTTCTTTTTATCCAACAGTGCTGCTACATCGCCAATCATATAAATATCTTTGTCCAATGAGCTTCGCAAATATCTATCAACCGTAAAACGTCCTCTTTCATTTTTTGGAAGATCCAATCCGGAAAGTACAGGTGCAATACTTGTACCTCCGGCAAAGATCATAAAATCAAATTCAATTTTAGACCCATCACTTAAAGATATTTCATGCTTATTTATCAATACAATGCGTGTATGTGTATGAAGTTTAACCCGTAGCTTTTTAAGTCTCTTCGTTGCTGAACGGATAACCCCAGGTTTCATACCGTACAACACTGTCTCTCTACTGGCAATAAGATGAATATGTAATGAAGCACAAGAGAGTGCGTTCCTTCGGTAGTAACGGTTAAAGAAATACTGCATACTTGCCGCAATCTCCACCCCTGATAACCCTGCACCTCCTATAATGATGTTAAAGTTTTCTTTTGCTTTTTTACTCGATTCCAACCGTTTGTAGAGTTCATTTTCAAAAAACTGTTTCAGACGTAACGCACCACTAAGACTCTTTGCTCCACTTGAATAGTTGAATACATCGGTATCACATTCAAAATGTTTTGTTACACTTCCCAAAGCAAGAACAAGGGTATCATACATCAATTCATCATTATCTAGATAGACACATTTATGATCCCTACTTATTGAAATGACCTCTTTATTCAGGAATATTACATTTTTATAATTGGCACACACTGCATACAGGCTTACTATAGTATCTTCAAAAGGAAGTATACCGCTTATAAGTTCATACCCTTCCGTTTGAAAAAAATGGTATGGATGCTTATCCACCAGGGTTATCCTGACACCGGATCTGTTCCCAAGTTCTCGCATTGCTGCTATACCGGCATAACTTGCACCGAGTATCACTACATGATGCTCCATTCTCATCCCTCCCCGTAGAAGGTTTTTCCCTTCTGTGCCATTTCAACAAGCAAATCCGCAGGTGTAAAACGCTCTCCGTATGCTTCTTTCAAACATTCCAATATCTCAATGATTTGTACAATTCCTTGTGCATCAGCATAACGTAGTAAGCCACCTCTGAATGCCGGGAAACCTGTTCCTATGACCATTGCCATATCAAGGTACTGTGCATTTGACACTACCTTTTCCTCAAGACAACGTGCAGCTTCATTAATCATAATAAGCAATGCTCTATTAAGTATGGTAACTTCGTCCAATGTCATTCTTTGTATCTGTAGGCTCTTAATATCTTCATTTAGTATTTTGGATCTACCTTGATGAATATAGAATCCTCTCCCACTTTTTTTACCAAGCCACATTCTTTCCCTCATTTTACCAAGAAGCTCTACAGGTCTCATTCTCTCCCCATAAGCTTTATACAAAATATCAGATACTTTTTCACCAATATCTATACCTACTTCATCTGCCAGAGTAAATGGTCCCATCGGCATACCAAATTCAAATAAGACCTTGTCAATATGCTCAATATGCTCACCCTCTTCAAACATTCTTGCAGATTCATTTAGATACGGTAGAAGTATTCTGTTCACAAGAAAACCGGCACACTCTTTGACTCTAATAGGGATCTTATCAAGTTTCTTTGCCAGACCTACCACAGTTGCTATGGTACGGTCATTGGTTCTCTGCCCTGCGATCACTTCTACTAATGGCATTTTAGAGACCGGATTGAAGAAATGCATACCAATGAAACGTTCAGGATTGAGCGTATCTTCCACCAGTGATGTAATACCTAAAGATGAAGTATTGGTAGCGATCACGGTATCTTTTGGAATATTTGTTTCAAGTATACGATATATCTCTTTTTTTACTTCAGGGTCTTCACTGACTGCTTCAATAATGATATTTTGAGATGAGAAACCTTCCATATCTGTAGTGTACGTTATCCTATCCACTTTCAGACCGATCTCTCTCTCATTCAGCCGTCCTCTTCTTCTAATCTGTTCAAAGTTCATCATGATCCTTGAGACCGCTTCAGCAATACTGTGCATCTTTCTTGCTCCCAGTCTTACCGGTATATCTTTATTGGCAAGAGACCATGCAATACCTGATCCCATAGTACCCACACCAATAACCGCTGCACTCTCTACTACATGTGGCTTAGCTCTTGAAAAAGTTTCTTTTTTCAATGCTTCTGAAGTAAAGAAAAGCTCTATAAGATTTTTAGATATCTTACTAACTGCAAGAGGAGCAAAAGCTTTCAATTCCAACTTTAATCCTTCATCGAGGGAAAGACCTGCTGAGTGTTCGAGAACATCTATTGCCTTTATTGGAGCAGGATAGTGCCCGTATGTTCGTTTTAAAACATGTTTTTTTGCTATTTTTGCGATAAAATACTTCATAGGTAAGATACGTTCATACCATTTAATACCTTGTCTCCGTTTATTAACCTTCCCTTCTAATTTTCCTTCAAGAATATCTCGAATAAACTCCTCTTTTTTAAAAGTAAGATAGCCACTAGGGACAGAAGCATCGACCAATCCAAGTTTTAATGCCTTATCACCTTTAAGTCGTTTAGATGCACTAATGAGTTCAATCGCCTTTGTAAAACCGACCAATCTTGGCATCCTTTGTGTTCCTCCCAATCCAGGGATGATCCCAAGGCTAACTTCTACCAATCCTAAACGTGTATGTGAAGCATTACTGACAATCCTATAATCACATGCCATTGCAAGCTCTAGTCCACCTCCAAGACAAGCACCATCAATAACTGCGATAGTCACAAAAGGCAAAGATTCAAGCGTATTGAATATCTCCTGACCGTGACGAAGCTTTCGGATGATATCCTCCTCATCTTTAAAGTCTTTAATCTCCTTGATATCTGCACCGGCAATAAAAATATTCTTTTTAGCACTCTCTATAAAAAGTATTTTGATCGTTTTGTTAGCCTTCATCTCTGTCAAATATTGTTCAAATTCATAAAGTGCATCAAAAGACAACACATTTACATTGGATTCCGGAGTATCAAAGGTCAATGTAACAATTCCTCTTTCATCTGTCTGTTTTTTAAAATAGTTCATCATTCCACCTCCAGTAGTAGTGATGCACCCTGCCCACCACCAATACACAACGTTGCTAAACCACGTTGTAAACCACGTTTTCTCAACTCATGCAATACAGTAATGACCAGTCTAGTTCCTGTCATACCTACGGGGTGCCCTAAAGCAACTGCACCACCATTAACATTTAGGATATCCGTATCTATAGCTCCCACTGCACGAGTTTCACCAAAATGTTCTTTAGCAAAGGCTTTGGATGAAAAAGCTCTCTCACAAGCAAGAACCTGTACAGCAAAAGCTTCATTGATCTCTATGATCTCTATATTTTTCATATTGAAGCCCGTTTGTTTGAACAATTTATGTGTCGAATAGACAGGTCCCAGACCCATACGTTTTGGATCTAACCCGGCATAGGCATAGTCATGCAGATACCCAAGTGGCTGAAGTCCTCTTTTTTTTGCTTCACTTTCAGACATGAGTACCACACCGGCAGCTGCATCAGTGATCTGTGAAGAATTCCCTGCGGTAACAGTTCCATTCCTTTTATCAAAAAAAGGTTTTAGCTGTGCCAGTTTCTCTAAAGTGAGTACTTCTCTAATACCGTCATCATAGTTAAGGTATTTACCTTCATATTCATCATATATCACCGCCATACTCTCCAAAGCAAAACGTCCACACTCTTTTGCTCGCTGTGCCTTTTCATGACTTTTAAGAGCAAACATATCCTGTTCTTCTCTACTTATACCGAAATCTTGTGCAAGAACTTCCGCTGTCGATCCCATAAGTAAACCACTGACAGGATCAGTCAGCCCGGACATCAATCCAACAATAGGCTTTAGGTAGCCTGGTCTAAAACCCAATAAAGTACGCAATCTGTCTATAAATGTTTTAGAACGTCCCAGTTTAGTGAAAAGTTTAGTCATCTTTTCATTATAAACAAGAGGTATATTAGACATCGACTCTACACCACCACATACATAAATACGTCCATCCCCTGCATGAATACGAGATGCAGAAGTCGTGATAGATTCCATCCCTGATGCACAATTTCTATGTACTGTTAATGCCGATATTGATTCAGGGAAGCCTGCACGTAATGCTATAACCCTTGCAATATTCGCTGCATGTATGGGTTGTGCAACATTTCCTATGATCACTTCATCCACTTCTGAGACATCAACAGGAGTCCGCATCATCAATTCACGTAAGAGGATACTTCCAAGCTGATCTGCCTGTATCTTTGCAAATACTCCGTCTGCTCTTGCCATTGGTGTTCTCAACCCTGTGATAATCGCTATACGCTCTTTTGGCTTCTTTCTATTTTTATTTCTCATCTATGATCCTTATACATCTTGTTAATCTCATCACTGTAATGCTTCATCAGTTGTTTCTTTGCCAACTTCATTGATGGTGTCAGGTGCCCTTCTTCTATGCTGAGTACATCAGGTATTACTTTGTATGCACGTATCTTCTCCCAATGGTTTAATCGTTTATTTAGTTTTTCTATAAATTTCTTTGTCATGATTTTAAAAGCATTGGAGTCAAGTACTTTCAAGGGAGTTTTATGCATCTTAACAGCCAAACGACCTAAAAATTCATGCTCAATAAAAAGCAGTGCTGTGACAAATGGTCTAGAATCACCTACGATCAGTGCATGTTCAAACCAGCCTCTGCTTGTCAGTGCTTGTTCTATATATACAGAAGAGACAAACTCACCGGTAGAGGTCTTGAACAGTTCAGATCTTCTACCAAAGATACGAATGTATCCCTCTTCATCTACACTTGCCCTATCACCGGTATGAAGCCATCCCTCAGTATCTATAACTTTTGCTGTCTCTTCTTTATTGTGATGGTACCCTCTCATAATATTACTCCCTCTTGCAAGAAGCTCCTCTTTTTCTATTTTGATTTCAACGCCAGGAAATACTTTACCACAGGTTCCTACCTTGTTATTTTGAGGTGTATTGGAGCAGATCACAGGACTCGATTCTGTCAGTCCATACCCCTGATAAAGTGGTATACCTATATTCAGATAGAACCGATACATATCATCCGAAAGTGCTGCTCCACCGCTTATCATCATTCGCATCCTGCTACCAAGTGACTGACGAAGCTTTACATATACCAGCCTATCAAGTGTTCTATCAATAAAAGTAGATGCCGATACAGGATTTTTACTTTTTGCCCGCCAAAAAGCAAAATATACCAGTACCTTTTTAAGTACATTCCCTTCCATTGCTTTATGTTCCATTTTAAAATAAATTTTCTCTAGCAGACGTGGTACAACGGTCATAACTGTAGGATTTACCTCTTTAAGCATTAGACCTACGTTTTTGATATCATCCGCAAAATAGACTGTAAGTTCCTGTGAAAGATAGAAATTCATTACCATCCGCTCAAAAATATGTGCAAGCGGCAAAAGAGAGAATGCTATATCTTTATTTCTATCAAAATGATAGTTTAATGCGGTTGCATGTATCTGAGAAATAAGATTAGTATGTGTCAATTCAACCCCCTTTGGTGTTCCGGAAGTTCCGGAAGTATAGACAATAGTCACCATATCATCCGGTTTGATCTGATCAAGCAACCTATAAAACAGAGCAGAATCATTTTTATCTATTTCTCTCCCTTCTTCTATAAGATCGTTAAGAGGAGGTAAAATATTCTCTTTATCAAAAACATAGATCATTTCAATATTTTTTATTACACTTTCGATCATCTCCTTCTGTACTTTATCTTCAATAAATACCGTATGTATATCAGCATCCTTTATCTGAAAATGAAGATTCTTTGAAGAGATATTGGTAAAAAGAGGTACAGAGACCGCACCACTGAACATTAAAGCATAATCTATCATCAGCCAATAGGGAGAGGGAGAGATAACAAGACCAATCTGTTTGTCTTTCCAACCTTTTTTGTGAAATGCAAGGGTAAGATAGATAATATTACGTAAAAAAGTTTTCTTTGAAATGTTATGATACTTACTATTTTTACGATAATGTAGAAAATCTTCTTTAGGAGGTAAGGATTCCAAATATAGGTATAATTCGCCAAAATGGGTAAAATATTCTTTCACAACATCTCCTTTTCAAAGAAGCTTATGAGAACAGTATAAAAAGAGTGTGTGGACTTTATGTGTATAAAAAGATTATAAAGAATATGCTGTAAAAAGTGATAGTTCTATTTTAATGATATAGACTAGATAAGAAAAGATGTAACTACCCTCCCTCTTGACACAAGGGGAGAGTAAAGAGATATTAAAGTTGTGGTCCTGCGGATGCAAAATTAAACTCTCCACCCTTATCATCATAACGGTGGAAGTTTTTAATGAACATACCTGCCAGTTTAGCTAGGCTGGCATCATACTCAGTTTTGTCTGACCAAGTATTTCTTGGATTAAGTATATTATTGTCTTTTACACCCGCCAATGCTGTAGGGATCTGAAGATTGAATATATCAAGTGTTTCAAATGTTGCACTATTGATAGACCCGTTAAGGATACCGTCAATACATGCTCTTGTATCTTTGATACTCATACGCTTACCTGTACCGTAAGGACCACCTGTCCAGCCTGTATTGACAAGATAAACATTTACAGTATGTTCATCGATCTTTTTACCGAGAAGTTTTGCATATTCTGTTGGATGCAACGGCAGGAATGCTTCACCGAAACATGCAGAGAATGTTGCAACCGGTTCAGTGATCCCTCTCTCCGTTCCTGCTACTTTTGCAGTATATCCACTAAGGAAGTAATACATCGCCTGCTCTTTAGTAAGCTTAGAAACAGGAGGTAATACACCAAATGCATCTGCAGTAAGAAAAATGATATTATTTGGATGTCCTGCCTGAAGATCCGGTTTATGGTTCACAATATGTTCTATCGGGTATGAGACACGTGTATTCTCTGTTTTAGAGCCATCTGTATAATCTACCTTACCTGTAGCATCTGCGACAACATTCTCTAAGAGTGCATCTTTCACAATGGCACCGTAGATCTCAGGCTCAGACTTTGGATCAAGGTTGATCACTTTTGCATAACATCCACCTTCAAAGTTAAAGACACCATGTTCATCCCAACCATGTTCATCATCCCCGATCAATGCTCTCTTAGGGTCTGTTGAAAGTGTTGTTTTCCCTGTACCGGAAAGTCCAAAGAAGAGACAGACATCATCATCTTTCCCTACGTTTGCAGAACAATGCATAGAGAGTTTACCCTCAAGAGGCAACCAGTAGTTCATCATAGAGAAGATGCCTTTTTTCATCTCACCGCCATACCAGGTACCACCGATGATAGAGATATTATCTTCTACATTAAATACTACATAGACATCAGAATTAAGTCCATGTTCTTTATATTTTTCATCTACGGTTTTACATGCATTATAAACAGTAAAATCCGGTTCAAACGTCTCTAGCTCTTCTTCTGTCGGACGGATAAACATGTTTTTAACAAAATGTGCCTGCCAAGCCACTTCTGTAATAAATCTAACAGATCTTTTACTGGCTGCACTTGCCCCTGCATACACATCTGTTACATAAATATTCTTTCCTGAAAGTTGTGTGAGGGTAAGATCCAATAGTTCCTCATAGATCTTTTTATCGATCTTTGCATTCACATCACCCCAGGCAATATGCTCATTTGAAGGTGCTTGATCTACAAAATATTTATCTTTTGGACTACGTCCAGTGAAGATACCTGTATCACACATTGCTGTGCCTGATGTAGAGATCTTACACTCTCCACTATTTACTTCGTGCGCTTGCAACTCGTCATAACTTAAGTTGTAATAAACATCCCCGATGTCTTTCAATCCTAGCTTATCAAGTCCGTTGGGCGTTTTGGTACTCATGGTATCCTCTTTGTACATAGTTGATTTATATGCTAAAGCATAAGTCAAAAAACAAATATTCCCTGACTTATATTTTAGTTAGTATAACGTATCTAATTAATAAAAATTATTAATTAGATACAGTTTTTATCATTTTATTTAAATATTGATAACAATACACCTGCTGCTACAGCAGAACCGATAACCCCTGCTACATTAGGACCCATTGCATGCATAAGTAAAATATTACCCGGCTTCTCTTCTGAACCGACTTTACTTACAACCCTTGCTGCCATTGGTACTGCAGATACACCTGCTGCACCGATGAGTGGGTTAATAGGCTCTTTAGAGAACTTATTCATTGCTTTTGCCATAAGTACACCCGCTGCTGTACCGGCAGAGAATGCAAGAAGACCGATTACCATAATACCCATGGTCTCAGCAACTAAAAACTTATCTGCTTGCAGTGTCATCCCCACACCAAAGCCTAAGAAAATAGTGACAATATTAATGAGTGAATTTTGCATCTCATTAGAAAGTCTATCTACCACACCTGATTCTTTTGCAAAGTTACCAAATGCAAATGAACCCATAAGTGGTGCAGCATCCGGTAAGATCAATGCGATCATCATAATAACAACGATAGGGAAAATTAGTTTTTCAAGTCTATTTACTTTTCTAGTCGTCTTCATAACGATCTGACGCTCTTCTTTTGTTGTCAGTGCTCTCATTATCGGTGGCTGTATCACTGGAACCAATGCCATATATGAGTACGCTGCAACAGCAATAGCACCTAACATTTCAGGTGCCAAAGCAGAAGCAATAAAGATAGAAGTAGGACCATCAGCCCCACCAATAATAGAAATAGCAGAAGATTGTTGCAGTGTAAAGTCAACAAGATCTGTGTACTGAGAAAGTGCTGCTGCACCTACCAATGAACCAAAGATACCAAACTGTGCTGCTCCACCTAGAAGTGCTGTTTTAGGGTTTGAGAGAAGTGGACCAAAGTCCGTCATTGCACCAACACCCATAAAGATAAGTAGCGGAAAGAACTCATTGGCGATACCCATCTCATAGATAATTCCCAGCATATGCCCCGGTGCTGCCATATCGGCAATAGGGATATTGGCTAGAAGTCCACCAAATGCGATAGGTAAAAGAAGGAGTGGTTCGAAACCTTTTCCGATAGCTAAATAGAAAAGAATGAAGATAATAAGGAACATGATCACACGTCCCCAACTTTGTGCGAAAGTAGATACTTCTACACCATGTGCATTCTTTAACCCTTCTACAGGATTAATGATTGCATCTAGACCTGTAGTATGAAAAAAAGAAGTAATCAATCCTGTCACAGATTTAGGTTTATAATTTGCCTTTTCTTGAGCAATTAACTCTTCTTGTGTCATTGGGGCTGTTGATGCACCCGTATGTCCGCTTGCTACAGCTGCATTCGAAAAGAATGTAAAAGTAAACAAGATTGAAAGTAAAAGGTGTTTGAGCTTCATGCTTACTCCATTGTGGCTAAAAGTTGTGCATCTGCAACAGTATCATTTACATTCACATTGATAGAAGCGATCTTTCCTGCTTGCGGTGCAGCAATATCGATCTCCATTTTCATTGCTTCAAGAATCATGATAATATCACCTTCAGCGACAGTGTCTCCCGGATTTTTAATGATCTTCCATACATTCCCCGGTGTTTGAGAGTGGATCTCCACACTTCCTGCACCACTTGGTGCTACCGCTGCTACAGGAGCTGCCGCTGCTGCTGCAGGAGCGATCTGAATATCACCTTCACCCTCTGCTACTTGTACGCTGTATTGTTTACCGTCTACTACTACTGTATAATTTCCTGCCATTTCTGCTTCTCCACTATTATTATTTTTACCTTTTCTTATCATGAGAGGACCTTCGCCCTTCAAGAACGCAATACCTTTCTGATCACATGCACCTGCAATAAAGATGTTCTCATCACTCACTTCAAGTCCTTCTTCTTTAAGTACTTTTGTCCAGTGTGCAATTGATTTTGTCTCATCTTTATCTGCGATATCTAAAGGATTTTCAGTTGTTGGATCAAGTTTAAGCTTTTGTGATGCCAATTCAATGATCTCTTTATCTGCTTCAACCGGTGTTCTACCAAAATATCCAAGAACCATACGTCCATACCCCGGAGCAATCTGCTTCCAGGGACCGAACATCACATTTGCGTAAGCTTGTTGCCAGTAGAATTGACTGACTGGTGTCACTGATGTACCGTAACCGCCACGTTCAACTACTTCTTTCATCGCGGCGATCACTTCATCGAATTTCTCAAGATCACCGGAGTCTCTCATCATCTGCGTATTGGCAGTTAAAGCTCCACCAGGCATTGGAGAGAATGGAATAAGAGGTGAAACCTGTGTTGCTTCAGGTGGGATCATATATTCTGAGAGACACTCTTTAAGTCTCTCTTCATACTTGAGTACTTTCTCTAGTTTAAGATCACCAAGATTATAGTTCGTACCTTTGGTTGCATGAAGCATAGTAAGGATATCCGGTTGTGAAGTACCACCGCTTACAGGTGATGCTGCCATATCGATACCGTTTGCTCCTGCTTCAAGTGCTGCAAGATAGGAGGCAACAGATACACCTGCTGTCTCATGTGTATGTAGTCTTAAGTGTACACTCTCGCCAAGAAGTTTTCTTGCCATTGCGATCGTTTCATAGACTTTATGAGGGTTTGCTGTTCCTGATGCATCTTTGAAACATACAGAATCAAAGTTAATACCACTGTCTAAGATACTTCTAAGTGTCTGCTCATAGAAATTTACATCATGTGCACCTTTACATCCCGGAGGAAGATCCATCATCGTGACAACGACTTCATGGTTGAGTCCATGCTTTTTGATCATCTCTGCTGAGAATGCAAGGTTATTCACATCATTGAGTGCATCAAAATTACGTACTGTGGTCGTACCGTGTTTTTTAAACATTTTAGCAAAAAGATCGATCATCTCACGGCTACCGGTGTCGAGCATTACTGTGTTGATACCACGTGAAAGTACTTGAAGGTTTGCATCCGGACCGACGATCTCTCTGAAACCGTCCATCATTTGAAATGCATCTTCCTGAAGATAGAAGTAGAGAGATTGGAATCTTGCTCCACCACCGAATTCAAAGTGGTTAATACCTGCATTTTTCGCTGCTTCTACTGCAGGGAAAAAATCATCCATAAGTACACGACCTCCAAAGACAGACTGGAATCCGTCTCTAAAGGTTGTGTCCATTACATCAATATATTTTTTAGCCATTTACAATACCTTGTTTACGATTTATTTTTACGAAATTCAGTGACAGCGGCAATGATAGCTGCAACGTGATCTGCTTCTTGTGTAGCGTTATTTGCGTTTGAAGTAGCGGGTACTTCAGGTGCTTTTTCAGGAAAATACTTGTTAATTAACTTAGCTTGTAACTTCATAACTTGCACAAGTACTATAAGGAATGCAAAGACGATAAGCATCCCCAACACCATAAATTTTAGGCCTTCACCTACTAAACTATATTCCATACGGACACCTTCTTATTTAGTTTCCAAATTTTAAAACAGTTTTGCTTGTTCTTTGTTAAAAAAAGAGAATTATCTTCTCTTTTTTCTTCGATTGTTATTTCGTGTAGCTTTTTGCTCACTCACATACCCTTGCATCATCTCTTCAACCGTCTGTTGATCAAAGCCGATCTGTGAACCCACATTGTGTTGTTCTTTTTCTATAAAACAAGAGATAAGCTTCTCTAAAAGTAACTCTCTGTCCATATCCCCCATATAGGAGATCAATGCTTGTGCTTCATTATGAATAGACATATCTCTAACTTGATCTGCCAAATATTCAAGCCCTGCTTCATCGATGCCTTCTCCACCTTGAATAGTAGCCAGACGCATCTCTGCACCTACCTCTTTCTGGATACGTTGAAGCTCTCTAAACTCTTCTGTAGTTACCAAAGTGATCGCTTGACCACTTTTTCCTGCACGTCCTGTACGTCCGATGCGGTGTACATAAGACTGAGGATCAAAGGGGATATGGTAGTTGAATACATGCGTTACATCTTTAACATCCAGTCCTCGTGCAGCAACATCGGTAGCAACCATGATCTTGGTCTGTCCTCTTCTATACGCCTTAATAACCACTTCTCTGTCCATCTGCTCCAAATCTCCATGCAATCCTGCTGCATTGAAGCCTAATGCCTGTAAATGTTCAGTAAGTCTATCCACTTCTCTTTTCATACGACAGAAGATGATACATTTATTGGTATCTTCCGTTTCAAGAAGCTTAACGATCGCTTCATCTCTTTGATTTTCATTGATCACATAATAACGCTGATCTATCACATTATTGGTCGTCTCTTCATCCCCTACAACTGAAATGAATTCCGGTTGATACAAAATATGTTTTGCAAGTTCTTTAATAGGTTCAGGCATCGTTGCAGAGAAAAGCAGTGTCTGTCTGTTCTGAGGAATGTACTCAAAGATTTCCTTGATCTCTTCCAAAAATCCCATATCAAGCATCTCATCCGCTTCATCCAAAACTACGATCTCCGGGTTAAAGACATCGATCTTCCCTTTTTTATAAAGGTCTTTCAAGCGTCCCGGTGTTGCCACGACGATCTGTACTCCTTTATGGATGAGTGCGATCTGGCGACCATACCCTACACCACCATAGACAGTCAATGTTCTGATCCCTGCAAAACGTCCAAGATGGTACAGTTCATCTGCCACCTGTGTTGCAAGTTCTCTAGTCGGGGTAATGACCAAAGCTCTCTCTATCTCACCTTTAGCCAGTTTATCCATCATCGGCAGACCAAACGCTGCTGTTTTCCCTGTACCTGTATGTGCCTGTCCTACAAGATCAATACCGTTTGCGATGATCGGGATAGCCATCTCCTGAATCGGGCTTGGCTCTTTAAATCCTGCTATTTTCACCCCTTTAAAAAGGTCACGGTGAAAATCAAATTCGTTAAATTTCATTTTTTGCCTTTGGCACGGGTAGAAACAAATTCTACCCCTACATAAATTTGTCCAAAAATCATTTTGAACTTAATAGAGGCTCTCGTAAGAGACTCTATAAATTCAACACCTGTCTGCCTGCCTTCGACAAGCTCAGGCACCAGACTCAGGCACCATTCAGGCTCAGGCAGCAAATTCATCGGTAGCTGAGCCTGTCGAAGCTATATCACCATTAACAAGATCACTCCGAAAATGATCCTGTAGATACCAAAAGGTACAAAAGAGAACCTTTGAATAAATACAAGAAAAAGTTTTACTGTTGCATAAGCAACCACAAACGCAACGACAAACCCTACAAGATAAGCACCCCAATTCACTCCGGCAAATTCATGATAATGTTTTAGAAGATCATACCCACTCACTGCACCCATCACCGGGATCGCAAGTAAAAAAGAGAAGTCTGAAGATGCTTTTCTGTCAAGCCCTGCCAACAGTCCACCGATGATGGTAGCACCTGAACGGCTGGTACCGGGGATAAATGAAAAAAGTTGGGCAAATCCTATCCACATGGCTTGCTTATAACTTACTTCTTCTACATTACGAATGTGCTGTGGTTGTTCTTTATAAAAGTGTTCTACGATCAAAAATACAATACCGCCGATAATGAACATCCATGCAACGATCTCCACGCTAAAGAGTGTTTTGATCTGATCTTTCAAAATGAATCCTACAATAGCCAATGGCATAAATGCTGCCAAGAGCTTCATCCACAGGTCTATCTTTTTAAAACTGATCTTCTCTCTGTAGATAAGCATCACTGCTATTATTGCAGCAAATTGGATGATCACTTCGTATGCTTTGTTGGCTGCGTCTTGGGGAAGTCCCAAAAACTCAGAAGCGACGATCATATGTCCCGTGGAAGAGATGGGGAGGAACTCTGTAAAACCTTCGATGATCCCTATGATTATCGCTTGAAAAATATCCAAATTGTTTCCTTATATCATCGAACTAAAATAATTATTAATATCTTTTGCATCTTTTGAAAGCAACACTTTGGGAGAGCCGCTGTCAACTACTTTACCGTCTTCCAATACATATATGAACTCGGCACTTTTGATCGTACTGAGCCTGTGGGCAATGGTAATCACCGTTTTGTTTTCCAAGAAGCTGTGGAGGGCTTCAAAGAGTTTTGCTTCTGTATGAACATCCAGAGCTGAAGTTGATTCATCAAAGATAACCACTTTGGGATCACTTAATACCATTCTTGCGATGGCAACCCTCTGTCTCTGTCCTCCACTAAGCTTGATCCCGTCTTTCCCGACAAGGGTATCAAGTCCTTTATCCAAACGCTCTATCACATCATCAAGCTGTGCAATATGCAGTGCTTTTTTGATCTGTTCGTCACTGTAATTGTTTCCAAGCGTCAGATTAAAACGCATTGTATCATTAAAGAGTTTAGGATGTTGCAAGATAAGGTGAATATTTTCACGGATCGTGGAAAGTTTCAAATCTTTATTGGATACATCAGCATAAAATATCTCTCCATCATCCAAAGGGTAGAAACCTACCAGAATATTTGCCAATGTTGTCTTTCCACTCCCGCTTGCACCGACGATGGCTAGCTTACAAGACTTCTCTATTTTCATATTAATATTTTCTAATATAGGTTTATTCTCAAGGTATGCAAAGGAGAGATTCTCTACTCTTATCTCTATGGATTCACTACCTTCAAACGGATTTTTGCTCTGCTCTATTTGAGGCTCCTGTTCCATCTCAAAAACAGAGTTGATTCGCTTACACGCTGCCTTGGCTGTGGCAAGTACATATTGAAAGTTAATGATGTCCTGTGTAGGGGAAACCATTACCCAAAGGTAAGAGAAAATAGCAAGCATCAGTCCCACTGAAAGATCACTGTAAGCCACCGCTAAAATACTCACTGCTCTAAAGACCTCATATCCTGCTAAAAATACTAAATAAGAAAACTTGATCGCGGCATCACTTTTATAACCGTAGTTCACAGAGTGTTCTTTGAGTTCTTTTGCTTTGATCTCACTCTGCTTGAAGAAATACTCTTCTTTGTTGGCAGCACGTATCTGGTGGAAGAGTTCAAGGGTTTCTGTCAGAGAAGACTGAAACAGCTCCACTGCTTTGTTCTCCTCTTTTTTGAGCTTACCGATGTTACGTGAGAGCTTGACAGTAAAAAGTACTACGATCGGATTGGTGATAAGAATAAAAAGTGCCAACTGCCAATGTATCCAAAGCAATACCACCGCAGAGAAGAGTAGTACCAAAACAGCAACAATCAGTTTGGAGATAGTCGAGCTTACAAAACCATCTATGGTCTCTACATCAGTGACCAACTTTGAGGTGACTGCTCCTACCCGCATCATCTCATACTCTTTAAGTGACACACGCTTAAGATGATGCAGTAATGACT
>Ga0256827_10000507_pt1 | contig 24253 bp, 16 predicted proteins | sample CV84metaG_FD_185977 | JGI IMG/M metagenome (GOLD analysis project Ga0256827, IMG submission 185977) | Hydrothermal vent microbial communities from East Pacific Rise, Pacific Ocean - CV84 | ecosystem: Environmental > Aquatic > Marine > Hydrothermal vents | place: Pacific Ocean: East Pacific Rise...
AGAGAACTGCTCTGTATCAGCAGGAAGAGGCCAATATAGTGTATAGAGTGGTGCATACTGCCAAACAAATGCAGCTAACCATGCCAAAACTGTACCACCTGTAATGAGTCCCCATGTCCAGTTGGCTAACTTTACACTATATAGTGGTTTTTTAGTCAAAAATGGAACTAAGAACAGAAACGCAGCGAAAACCAACTGATAGGTCGATCCAAAAATACCCACAATTGGGTGAACAGTCATAATAGAGAAGTAGTGATCAGGATGGGAGAACATCTCAGGCAGAGGATTAGAAGGCCCTGTCTGTACCATTCGCATGATCATACCCTCAACAGCTACCAAACCATAAAAGAGAAAACTAACAACTACAGCTCGTAGGGTAACTTTCTGTAGTGCATTTAGACTAGTGTGATCAAAGTTTGTACCACTTATTAAATTTTTCATTAAACTCATTATTTTTTACCTCCCTCTTCTTTACATCCTACAACCTCAAGCCAGTTTTTGACTAGCATCAGAGATTTGCCATGATCATCATAAGCACGAGGGCCAGAGTACTCAGTAGACATTACATCAAATACCCCATTGTGGTTAAATGTCCACAAAATATCATTGGGATCAAGTATCCCATTGACATCAGTACCAGGGTTAACCTGCATCTGCATCACCATAGAGCCATCTTGTCTAAAGAGTCCAAAACCATAAACTAGATCACGGCTTCGTACATCAAACTCAATGGTTTGCTCACACTCTACTGTCACTTTTTTAGGCATCCCTACCCATTTGTGATTCTCTATCTCAAACTTATAGGTTGCATCAGGTGTAATATCATGCCGTGTAATATCTTGAGATACCCAAGGAATAGTATTGTAGGTAAAGATATGGTGTCCAACCCCTCCTGCTACCAAAAATGCAATATAGGTATAAAACGGTATACGCACCACAGATTTTGCTTTCTCTTTTCGTGTCAAGTTATAACCAAACCATGCAATCACCGAAATAATCAGTGCAGAGTATATAGAATAGGCAAACCAGTGAAAAGAGAGTAACTCAGCCGAGTTTGAAAATGTCATGTTTTCTCCTTTTTGTAAATTAATTTCACATATTATTTAATAATTTTGAATATCTATTACCTAAAATTATAAACAATATAAGAATAATCCATTTTAATTAAAAAAAAATCGAAAATTCTTGACAGTGATCAATAATTAACAATTGTATTGATTAATTTTTAATCAATAGTGACCAATAAATGTTTTTTTAATAGCCTAAAAGAGTAATATTAGCTATTTATAGGATATTTTATAATATAAATTTTGATTTTATATTTATCAAAAATATACTATGATTAATTTTTATACATTTGCCCAAGAAATAGATTTTTTTTATATAAATGTATCATTAAAGTGATAAATATAAATAGAATAGATTTTTATCCATTAAAAATCTATTCTTAATATAAAATACTATAAAATTTCATTTTTAGTTTCAAACTATAAAAAATAACAAAGAAAAACAATATATGTTATTTTGTTTTGTTTTAAAATTATCTCTTTGGGGGAAAGAGCTAAAAATTATGATATAGAGGTAAAATATGAAAACAGTCAAAAGTCTATTTAGATGCAAATATTTTTTAAAAATGCGAGGTCAAAAACGAACCAAAACCCCTATAGAGTTCTCTGATTTATTATGGTCATGGATAGGTTCATTTATTGCAGTAGGAGCTGTCTCCTTGGTATTTTTTGATATAGTAGTAAATCAGATGGATAAAATGATGCTTATTGGCTCTTTTGGTGCTTCAGCAGTCTTGCTATTTGCAGTAACAAATAGTCCTTTGGCTCAACCTCGAAATGTTTTGGGTGGATTTATGATCTCAGCATTAATTGGTGTAACTGCCTATAAACTTTTTTCTCATGATATTTGGTTAGCATCTGCTATTGCTGTCTCCACTTCAATTGCAGTGATGCAATTGGCTCAGATACTACATCCTCCAGGAGGAGCAACTGCACTTATTGCTGTCATAGGAAGCGATGATATTCACAGTTTAGGGTACTCATATGTATTTCTTCCTGTTGGAATGGGTGCATGTATTCTACTAAGTGTAGCACTTATTATCAATAATATTCCCAAAAGTCGTAGCTATCCACAATATTGGGTCTAACTGGTCTTAATGCTATAGTAAGGTAATCAGAGATGATTACCTATTTTTAACACTTACATATTATAAGAGATCTATATTATTTACTACTCTCTTGAATCTCACTCAACTCACTAACAGAAAGATATCTACTAGCATAACTAAAGATAATTGTATCTTCTCTATAGATATGAAGCTTTAACAACTCCAATAACTCTTTAGATTGGTTTATAGCTACATCAAGTATCATAATTCTACTTCTCTCATCAGGGATTCTTACAAATAGAGCAAACATATTAAAAGTAACTGATACCATTTGGATAATTTTAACATGTTCATCTTCTAGTACATCAATTACATTGAATTTTTCGTCACCTTTTGAGTGTTTTCCCTCTTTTACCATGCTTTTACTAATAGCAGGGAAAAGTGCTTTCTCTTCTAGTCTATTGTGAGGAATAACCTCTTCATCCATATAGGCAAAAAATTCTCGTAGTCTTGCGTCTATCTCTTTGTCGATTCTTCCACCTTCGATGAGCATAATTGTCTCTTCAAACATCTCTAGTTTTTGAGAATACTCTTTATGTTCATCCATAAGTTCTTGGAGAAATGGGTGCATATCTTCATAGGCTACCTCCTCCTCTTTTGGAGCATCATAAGCACTTGGTGGCGAAAATGGAGACATCTCTGCCTCTCCTATGTTTATCTCTTCTATTTCTGCTGTTGCGTTCATTGTTCTCCTTTATGTTGGTGCGTTGGAAAACGCACCCTACATTTAATTATTTTTTGGTCTTCTTACATCATTCCATGATGTCTTAGCGTCTCTAACTGTTTTTGGATTCCAGTTCCATCTAACTACTTGGAAAGGTCTTCTTATATAATGGAAAGGTGCTACCAAGAAGTGAACTAGTCTTGAGAAAGGTACAAGTAAAATAATAGCAAATGCCAATACAATATGTGTTTTAACAATCCAAGGTAGTGCCACAACCGCACTAGTATCAGGGCTAAAGGTAAAGATTGAGTGTAGGTAAGGAACCATATCTGATGCGTACCATGCTAAACCCCATTTTGAACCAATCGCGATAATCAATCCTAAGATAAACTGAATAATAAGCAGTGCTTCTATAAGTGTATCCATTCGGTTGGTGACCATTTTGATTCTATCATTAGTATGTCTTCTCACAAATAGGAGTACCAAACCAATGGTTGCTAATGCACCAAAGATAACACCTATTGTCTCAAATACCACCAATGTACCTCCTCCTATAGAGGAGAAGATAGATGGAAACAAGAACCCTAAAAGGTGTCCCAAAAATATCATAATAATTCCGATGTGAAAAGCCAAAGATGCTGAAAATAGCTTCTCTGTCTCCAGAATTTGTGAGGATAGTGATGAGTACTTAAACCCATGACCATATCTATAGATTGTTCCTATCATAAAAACAACCAATGCAACATAGGGGAATGCCCCAAACAGTAACATATCCATATTTTTCTCCTATTCTTTATTTTATTATTTCAAAATCGAACTCATTCCATCCTCTCTGAGGTGGAACGAGAGAACGGTTTTTATACGCCACAACTACTAACAGGCATTCCATTACCATCAAATTTCATGGAACAACTGTTAGAGCTTTTTTTACCCTCATCTACCTCTAGCTCATTTTTCAAAAAGCCAAAGAAGCTAACATCTTCAAAGGGTTTATTCTCTGTAATCAATTCAAAGTCACTATCCATAATTGTATAGAGTGCTTTGAAAAGATGCAGAAACATTCCCAATGGAACAGAGGGAACAATAAGCGTCTTATACTGCTTCTTATATAGTTTCTCTTTCTGTCTCATACTCGAAGGGGTATACTCCTTCATCATATTCTCAACAGCAGGAGCTACCAAAAGTGTAACCAAATCATTCAGAAGTTCTCTCTCTTTGACTTGAGGAATAAGTCTTAGAACATTAGCTAAATGGTCTGCCAACTCTCCACCACAATCATTACCTACTGCTTTGTGTTCAGCACTTAGGTTTGATAAGACTTCACCTCTGGTATAATCATCACCATAAAGTACATACCCAATCTCTAATGAGGTAATCGCTTGAACCTCAAACGATTTAGTATATAACTCTTGAAGCTTATATACATCTGTAGGGAGAAGCTTTAAAAGCTCCTCTAACTCCACTGATGCTGTAGGGTAATCAGATTTTAACTCATCTGCTACCTTTTGCATTGTGGTTAGATACCCCTCATTTGGATAGTCAAAAAGAGGTGAGATTAATTGATATTGATTCAACTTCATCTACATTCCTCTTACAGGTTGCTCTTTGAAGCCAAACCCTGTGCTACCTTTGACATCAGCAGTTGATTCCATCATCTCGATAGACTGCTCTCTGTGTGCTGCAGGGATAACAAATCTATCATCAAACTTAGCTAAAGATGTAAGGTAATAAATTCCCTCTGCATCCTCTTCGGTTAGATTAACCTCTGCTAGAGCTTTATCTGATTTCTCTTTTGTAATATCACCAACAGTTTTGTATCTTCTATAGAGTCTAATTGCCATTAGTTTTTTAAGCTTGTCAACCAAAAGCTCTTCGTCTCCTGCACCAAATAGGTTCGCCATATACTTGATAGGGAATCTAGTCTGCTCAATTGTTCCAAAAATCTCATCAATTGATGTGTCATATAACCACTCATCACTCCATCGTTTTGCCATATCATTAAGTGTACTGTCATCATTGCTGTTTTCAGTAACACTCGCCATAACTGGTAACAATGGTGGTACATAAAATAGGTTTGGCAGTGTTCTAAACTCTGCATGTAGTGGCAATGCTAATTTCCACTCTTTTACAAACTTATAAATTGGCGATTTTTGAGCCGCTTTGATAGTTGAATCAGGTACACCATTTGCTTTTGCCGCAGCTATTACCTCTGGATCATTAGGGTCAAGATATATATCCATATGATTAGCAATAAGATCTTTATCAGTAGATGAGGCTACCTCTTGAATCTTATCTGCATCATAAAGCAATGCACCGAGATATCTAATACGACCCACACAAGAGTGCATACAAGCAGGAGCTTGACCTGACTCTAATCTAGGATAACAGAGTAGACACTTCTCTGATTTACCTGTGTTCCAGTTATAGTAAGCTTTTTTATAAGGACATGCAGTAATACACATTCTCCAACCTCTACATACACTCTGGTCAATTAGTACAACACCATCTTCACCTCTTTTATAGATAGCACCTGATGGGCAACTCGCTACACAAGCTGGGTTTAGACAGTGGTTACAGATACGAGGAAGATAGTAAAATGCCATCTTCTCTAGTTGGAACATTGACTCCTGTTCAGCAGGAGTTAGGTTCTTTAGGTTCGGGTCTTTTCTCGCGAAATCAGGTGTTCCACCCAAATCATCATCCCAGTTTGGTCCCATCTTGATGTCGATAGGTTTACCTGTGATAAGAGAGATAGGACGAGCCACTGGCTGAACATCTTGCTGTGGAGACTCGATTAGATCGAGATATCTATAGGTAAATGGCTCATAGTAATCATCAATTACAGGTAGATTTGGGTTATGAAAGATATTCATAAGCCCTTTTAATTTACCTGCACCTTTGAGTTTAATACTTCCACTCTTGGTCTGTTCCCAACCACCTTTATATATATCTTGGTCTTCCCATTTTGTAGGATATCCTGTTCCTGGTTTGGTCTCGACATTATTCCACCACATATACTCTGCACCTTTACGGTCAGTCCATATATTTTTACACGCTACAGTACAGGTGTGACACCCTAGACATTTGTCTAGGTGAAATACCATTGATATTTGTGTTCTTACATCCATTTTTTAGACTCCTTTATTAAAAGACCACTTCGGTCATTTTTTTGATGATAACATGTGTATCTCTATTGACTGCAACTGGTCCCCAGTAGTTAAAGTAGTAACTAAACTGTCCATATCCACCTGCTAGTAGGTTTGGCTTCAATCGAACACGAGTAACGGCATTGTTACCACCACTTCGCTTTTTACGCTCTTGTGAAATAGGTAATCCAATAGTTCTCTCAATAGTATGATAGAGGATTGTCACCCCTTTAGGTATTCTTGTACTTACAACGGCTCTAGTACAGTAAGTACCATTATCGTTGATTACTTCAACCCAGTCATTATCATTGATGTCCATATCTTTTGCATCATCTTCATTAATCCAAATTGGCTCAATACCTCTTGATAGAGTAAGCATTCGGATATTATCCATATAGGTTGAGTGAATATGCCACTTACCATGAGGAGTTAGACAGCTAAGAACTTTTGCTTCACCGTTTTTGACAGTCTCTCGCAAGTCTCCATACGCTTCAGGTCTTGGAGATGGTTTATAAGTTGGAAGACTCTCACCATAACCTAGATACATCTCATGGTCGATATATGAGTGTTGTCGTCCTGTAAGTGTTCTCCAAGGAACCATCTTCTCAATATTATAAGTATACGCAGCGTAGGCTCTATCATCCATCATCAATCCTGACCATACAGGTGAAGAGTGATATCTATGAGGTGCTTTTTGCAAATCTTTGTACTGCATTCTTACACCCTCTTTATGGTTCACAATACCATTCAGGTCTAATCCAGTCTTTTTCTGTGCATTCTCATAAGCTCTAACAGCTAGTTTTCCATTTGTTACACTAGAGAGGTTAAGTACAGCATTGATAGCATCTACATCCTCTTTTAGTGATGGATACTTCTCACCATCAAGTGTCTCTGTGTTGAAGTGGTTTGATTCAACCATATCATCATAGAAATCGTCACAAGCGTAGCTACTACCGTGCGCTCCACCACCTTTATTTCTAAAGTTTCGCCCAAGCGTAATATACTTATCATAAATCTTAGTATAGTCTCTCTCTTGAACAGCGATTTTGTGCATGGTCTTTCCAGGGATTGCTTCACACTCACCTTTGTACCAATCTTGGATGGTAGGTTGTGCAATCTCATCTTCTGTATCGTGAACAAGTGGCGAAGTAACAACATCTTTGATAGGATCAGGGAGGTGAGTCTCTGCCACTTCACTTGTCGCTTTTGCAATCGCTTTAAATATATCCCAGTCAGTTTTAGCTTCCCATACAGGAGGGACAGCTTCTGATAGTGGGTGGATAAATGAGTGCATATCCGTTGAGTTAATATCAGCTTTTTCATACCATGATGCTGATGGTAGGATAATATCAGAGTACAACGCAGAGGAATCCATTCTAAAGTTAAGGTCAACTACCAAGTCCATCTTACCTGTTGGAGCATGTTCGTGCCACTTAATCTCTTTGGTTGGCTCTTGGTCAGTTGCAATTGTATTGTTATGAGTTCCAAGATAGTGCTTAAGTGCATACTCTTGACCCTTCATACTACCTGAGATTGAGTTACCTCTCCAGATATACCAAACTCTTGGGAAGTTCTCTTCTGCATCCAAGTCACCAACTGCATACTCTAAGCTTCTATCTTTTAGAGCCTCTAGTGTATGTTTTTTGATACCTTCATCATCCGTCGCTCCACTCTGCTCTGCAATCTCCAATGGATTTTTGTTGAACTGTGGATAGTATGGCATGTGACCCATTCTAACTGATTTATAAATCTCATCAGCCATGTGTCCTTTTGTCATATCGTTATCAGGTACTGCATTGTATTTTGAGTGATTACCATCATATCGGTATTGGTCTGTATTTAGGTAGTGCCAAATTGGAGCTTGTTGGAGTCTTGCTGTATCATTCCAATCTTTTGCAAGTGCAATATTACCCCATGAATCTACGGGAGCCAGTTTCTCTTGTCCAACATAGTGGTTCATACCACCACCATTTTTACCGATACTTCCTGTAAACATAAGAGCCATAATAGCAGAACGATACATAAGGTTACAGTGATACCAGTGGTTAACACCTGCTCCTACAATAACCATGTTTTTACCTTCGGTTATCGTTCCATTCTCTCCCCACTCTCTAGCGATTGAGATAATAGTTTTGCTATCAATACCTGTAAATATCTCTTGCCATGCAGGAGTATAAGCAGCTGTTTTGTCAGTATAGTCAGTTGGATAGTCACCTTTTAGTCCTCGTGGAACACCATAGTGAGCCATCTGAACATCGAAAATAGTTGCAACTGCTATCTTCTCACCACTTGTAGTAGTGATATACTTAACAGGAATACCTCTTGAAGCTTTTACATCAAGACCAAACTCTTCAAAGGAAGCCTCTATAACATCATCATGGTTGTCAATCAAACTTAGAATTGGGTTATAAGACTTGTCATCAACAGCATTTTCAAGCTTCATATTCCATTTACCAGTCTCTTGTTTGTCCCATCTGTGACCTACAGAGCCTTTTGGTACAACAAAATCACCACTCTCTTCATCGATTTGGATAAATTTCCAATCACCATTCTCTATATCTTTGTTCGCTTCAAGCTCGTTTGCTCTTAGAAGTCTGCCTGATTTATAGACATCTCCATCTTTTTCGATTTTGACAAGGAAAGGCATATCAGAGTATTTTTTGAGATAGTCCATAAAGTAAGGAACTTGCTTATCGACATAGAACTCTTTGAGAAGAACATGAGTAATGGCAGACCAAAATGCTCCATCACTACCAGCATGTAGTGGAACCCATTGATCAGCAAACTTACTTACCATACTAAAGTCAGGTGCACAGACGATGGTTTTTGTTCCATTGTGTCTCGCTTCAGCAAAGAAGTGTGCATCTGGTGTTCTGGTCATGTTCAGGTTTGCACCCATATCAATAATCATCTTGGCATTATACCAGTCAGCAGACTCTCCACAGTCAGTCTGTTCACCCCAAACTTCAGGGAATGCAGGTGGTAAATCACAATACCAGTCATAGAAACTAAGATTCACACCACCAAATAGTTGTAAAAATCTCGAACCTGCTGCGTAACTAAGCATAGACATCGCAGGAATTGGAGAGAATCCAACTACACGGTCAGGTCCATGTGCTTTAGCTGTATAGATATTGGCAATAGATGCAATCTCCATAGCCTCTTCCCAACTTGCTCGTCTAAAGCCACCTTTACCTCTAGCCTCTTGGTAGCCTTTTCTTGCTGATTTATCAGCTTGAAGTGCCGTCCAAGCTTTCATTGGGTCTCCACCATTTTGAGCTTTTTTCTCTCTATAAGCATCAAGCAAAGCACCACGAATCATTGGATATTTTATTCTCACAGGGCTATATAAGTACCACGAGAACGATATACCTCTTTGACACCCTCTAGGCTCATACGGAGGAAGTTTGTCTTCTAATAGAGGATAATCTAGTTGTTGAGTCTCCCATACTACGATACCATCTTTGACAGCCACTTGCCAAGAACAACTTCCTGTACAGTTTACACCGTGTGTACTTCTTACGATCTTATCATGTTGAAATCTATTTCTATAAAACTCTTCCCATTTTCGAGTCTTTGGGTCTACAATATCTTGTATCCAGCTCATTTATGACCTCCAAGTTGATTTTAATTGTCTATCAAACATATCTTGATTGACTGATTTATTTTTGACTCTTTTTCTTCCAAGCAGTGTCAAACCACCAAAAATTCCACCTGCTCCAAGGAGACCGATAATCCAGAAAAGTCCTGCTTTGCCTCCATCAGTAGATTTTGGATCAACCTTTTTAAAAAAGGCGACAAGCTCTTCTCCCTCTGCTTTGGTTATTTCGTGACCAGTATAAGCTTTAGTCATAAGTGGAGAGGGCATAGCATCGGAGGAGGTAATCATCATGGCGATGGTTGGAGCCATCGCCTCTCCTCCATACATGGTTAAATCTTTTGCTAAAGCTCCTCCCTCTATAACTAAAGGGCTATTGACGTTATGACAAGCTACACAGGCAACACCACCGTTTTTAAACGATTTTGTTCCATCAAAAAGAGCTGCCCCATTATCTGCACTCACTCCAAAGGAGGCTACAGATAATAAGAAGCTCAACAGTACTAAACGAGTAATATTCATTGGGTCTTCTCCTATTTTAATTTTTTTTTGTGGATGTGAATTTTAACATTATTTTGTTCGAAAAAGAACAAAAAATATAAATTTTGTTGATAAATATTATAACTTAAGTTGAATGAAAAAGAAAATTTTAAACTAATATAGTGTAAAAATATGAGATTGGACGAATGTCCAATCTCTGTTAGTGATGTCTTACCTTTTTGACATATTTAAAGAGTTCTACTTTAAAATATTTATACTGTTTTGTCAAATCATCTATAAGATGACTATGTCTCATATATCTAAAAAGTACTACTTTTGAATATCTATACTGTTTTACCAAACTACCAGTTGCATTTTGTAAAAGTCTATTAAATGATACTACTCTATTATTGAGATGTGCATACTCTTTATTATCCTCTTTTACATAAAGAAACCAGTAGACTCCTCCAACCAAAATAGCACCACTAAAAATATTACCAAGTGTTACAGGAATAAGGTTACCAAAAATAAACGAAGAGGTATTGAGTGTTGCTAAATCCCATGTTGGATGGTGAGCCATAACAGCAGATGCTACTGTTGGATCAAGACTAGCAGTGATTCCAGCAGGGATGATAAACATATTAGCAACACAGTGTTCAAATCCACTAGCAATAAATGCCATCACTGGAAACCAAGCCGCAGCTATCTTACTCATTGTATCTTTGGCAGAGACTACCATAACAACTGCCAAACATACCAACCAGTTACATCCTACACCACGAATAAAGGCTTCACTAAAAGTTAAATGGGTTTTTTTGTAAGCAAGAGCTACCGCATTTGCTCCAACTTCACCTCCATGTCCTCCCCAAAGATTACTATTGTACATCATCCAGAGTAGAAACATTGCACCTATAAAATTACCTATATAGACCCATGACCAATTTTTAAGTACCTGTTTGGTTGAGAGATTACCGTTGAGCCATCCCATAGAGAGCATAGTATTCCCTGTAAAAAGGTCAGAACCTGCAACTAGTACTAGTACCAATGCAATACCAAATACACTTCCTCCGATAAAGCTTGTAAATCCTGCTCCAAAGATACCCACCATGTCATGGGTAACAGTATTCATCAGTTGTGCTGCAAATGCAATATAAGCTCCTGCTAAAAAACCTGAAACCAAAACTTTGGCTTTTGGCATTTTGGCTTTATACTCTCCAATACCAATAAAGGCGTTAGCTGTTTCAGCAGGGGTAAGAAAATTTTGTGCCATTTTTATTTCTCCTTTAAAAAAATTTATATTTTTAAATACAAAGAATAAGACAATAAACAGAATACGTTTTTTCTTGTTCTTTTATAATAAAAATTATTTAGAAAAAATATTTTATACTATTTAAAATTAAGACCTCCTTTTTCGCGTAAAAATGAAGAGATACTTTTCATCTAGCTTATAATTATTATCAGCATAAATAAATTATATTTTATTTTGCTTGAAACAAAAATTGCGATTTTGTGTGTTGATTCGTATCATTTATCACTTTTAAACAGTTAATCATAATTTAAAATGATAATTATAATAAGTTTTTTTGTATCGAAAAGTATCACCTTTGGAAAAATTTTGCCATATAGTTAAAGGTATTTAGATTATTTACAAATGCTTCACGGATTTTATATTATAATAAGTTTAAGCAGGAATAAAATCCCTATAGGTACCAAAAATTTAATGATACTGCTCCATCATTTGGTAATGAAGATAAAGGAGGGAGTCCTGTACGGAGTTGAAAGGATTTTTATATGAGTATGATGAAAGAGGCGACACCTAAATCTTATAGGATGTTAGTAATGAATACGTTGGCATTTACAATTGCCTTTGCTGCATGGTTATCCAATGGGGTATTAATCACATTTTTAATTTCGAATGGTATTCTTGACTGGTCAGCAGTTGAGATGGGTACAGTTATCGGTATTCCAGTTTTGACTGGTGCTCTATTTAGACTACCAATGGGTATCTTAACAGATAAATTTGGGGGTAGACCAATTTTTGCGATTAACCTACTGGTTGCATCGTTAGGGATGGTACTTATGTCACAAGCACAAAGTTACACAGACTTTATTGTTGCTTCATTACTATTTGGTACAGTCGGTGCTACATTTGCAGTAGGTATTGCATTTACATCAGTATGGTTTCCAAAATCAAAGCAAGGTCTAGCTCTTGGTATTTTTGGTGCAGGTAACGCAGGTGCAGCTTTGACAGCACTTTTTGCTCCAACTATTCTTAACAACCTTATCGCTGGTGGTGATATGGAAGCGTGGAGAACACTTCCATTAATGTATGCAACAATGTTGGCTGTTATGGCAGTTATTTTCTTCTTAGCGACAGAGAACAAAAAGCCTGATACTTCAGACAGAACTCTTCCACAGATGTTAAGACCACTAAAAGATATAGCGGTATGGAGACTTGGTTCTTTCTACTTCATCGTATTTGGTCTATTCGTTGCATTCTCGCAGTGGTTAGTTCCTTACTTTGTAAATGTTTACGCACTACCACTAGTAACAGCAGGTATCTTCGCAGCAGCATTTAGTTTCCCTTCAGGTGTAATTAGAGCATTTGGTGGATATTTAAGTGATAAGTTTGGTGGTAACCGAGTAACACTATGGGTATTCCTTGGTGCAATTACTATCAGTGCAATGTTGATGGTTCCAAAGATGACAATAGAGTCTCCAGGTAAAGGTGTACTTTCTAAGCTTCCAGGAACAGTTACAGCAGTAACAGAGACTACAGTTGTAGTTACAAACCCAAAAGCTGGTGAGAGAACTTATAAGTTTATTCCACAAGTTGGTGAGTTTGACAAAAATACAAATGATTTCTTTATGTTACCTACAAAAAAGGTTACACAAGAGGCTATCGTTAAAGTTGGTGACAAAGTTGGTAAAAAACAACTACTTGTTAAAGGTACAACAAATATCTTCTTCCAAGCAAATGTATGGATTTTCGGTATCCTAGCAGTTATCGTTGGAGCTATCTGGGGTATTGGTAAGGCATCAGTTTATAAACTTGTTGCAGAGAGTTACCCACAAGAAGTTGGTGTTGTTGGTGGTATCGTTGGTGTTCTTGGTGGACTAGGTGGATTCGTATCTCCAATCATCTTCGGTTGGTTACTTGGACTCACAGGACTCTGGTCGAGTGCGTGGATGTTCGTTCTGGCCGCCACAATCTTTGCCTTTATTCTTTTAACAAAAGACATGGCGAAAGAAGGTGCACAAAAATAGAACTTAACTCTTTAAGCAGAGTCATTAGACTCTGCTTCTCTTCTTTTAAAATTTTGTAGGGTGTCCTTTGGATACCCTAGCTAATATCTTCTTATTCTACTTCATCATCTTCATTCCATTTTAAGCAAAAATAGGATAAATTTTATCTTAAATAAACTCCAAGGGTTATCTATGTCAAACGAAAAGTTCAAAGAGGTTGAAAGTGTCTGTACCTATTGTGGTGTAGGGTGCGATATTACAGCAGTGGTTGAGAATAATAAAATTCAAAAAATCTATGCCCAAAAAGATGGCGTAGTCTCACAAGGAAAGCTCTGTATCAAAGGGAAGTATGGTTATGACTTTGTTGATGCAGAAGATAGGATTCGAGAGCCGAGAGTGCGTAAAAGCTTTTTAGAAAAAAATCCTAATATTCTCAAAAAGATAGCCGATGAGTTAGAGCCTTTTAATGATGAGTTCTATACATGTAGTTTAGATGTTGCTACAACCATCGCTTCTATAAAATTAGCTGAGATCAAAAAAGAGTATGGAGGTGATAGCTTCTGTGCCATAGGTGGGGCTAGAGGAAACTGTGAATCAGCTTACCTCTTCCAGAAGTTCTGTAGAGAGACAATGGACTCTCCTCATGTCGATAACTGTGCTAGGGTCTGTCACTCACCTTCACTCAAAGGGATGAAGGCGACTATAGGAGAGGGGGCTTCTACAAACCCTTATAATGATATATATAAGAGTGAATTTATCATTGTAATGGGATCAAATACAATGGAGGCACACCCAATTGTCGCCAACCGTATTATCGATATGGCAAAACAAGAGAATAATCTAGCTGTTATTGATGTACGAGAGACAAAACTAGCAAAGTATGCAAAGTACAATACTATTATTCCATACGAGGCGAATCTACTAGTACTCAACATGATGGCTTATATAATAATAGATGAGGAGCTATATCACAAAGATTTTGTAGAGAATCGAACTAAAGACTTTGAGGAGTTTAAACAAAAAATTCTCTCAGATCCATATGCCAACCCTAGCTTTTTTGAAAACGTTGAAGGGTATGAGTATCTAGCAAAAGTTATTCCAAATATAGCTAGAGAGTATGCCTTTAAGAAGTCAATGATCCTTTGGGGTTTAGGTGTTACTCAACATCTTGATGGTTCTCATGCTGTTATGGCACTTACACATCTAGCAATGATGACAGGAAATATAGGAAGAGTGGGTGCAGGACTAATGCCTCTAAGAGGACAAAATAATGTCCAAGGAGCTTGTGATATGGGTTGTCTCCCATACTATCTACCTGACTATCAAGATTCTGAGGTTGTAGGTTTGATGACTCCTCAATTGATAGATGGAATGCTTAGTGGAAGAATTAAAGCTCTACTAAATATGGGAGAAGATATAGCTCATATTCACCCAAATGTAAATAAAACAGACAAAGCACTTGAGAAGCTAGAGTTTATCATGGTGCAAGAGCTATTTATGACAGATATTGCCAAGAGAGCTGATGTGATTATTGGGGTAAGTTCTGCTTATGAAAAAACAGGAGTCTATGTCAGTGCTATGAGACGGCTTCATCTCTCTCAACCACTAGTAGAGTCTGATCTTCCTGATGACTGGGAGGTACTACAACTACTAGATAACAAACTTGATGGTTCTTTTAACTACAAAGATAGTGAAGAGCTTTGGGATGAAGTGACAGAGGTAGCACATAGAAGATTTAGTGGTGCTAAATACTACAGAATGAAACGACATGCCAAACGAGGAATGCAGTGGCCTATATATATAGAAGATACACCCGTGCTTCATCTACTTGATTTTAGAACAGATGATGGATTGGGGAGATATGTATATAAACAGTATGAGCCAAGAGGGATGATTCAAGAGATATTAGATAAAGAGTTCTATAAAAGTAGTTTAGATGGATTCTATCTTACTACTGGACGAACTTTGGCACACTATAACAACTCTGCTCAAACCAAAAGAAGTAAAAAACTTTTGTCCAAATATGATGAAGATATCGTACTTGCATCTATTCAAGATAGAGAGATCTTGGGAGACAATAAGATTGTCTTAAAATCCCCTTATGGAGAGACTACTCAACTACCTGTAAAATTTAGTGACAAGATAAAACCAAGAACGCTTTTTGTCACCTTCCATCACTCCAAATCAAGAGTCAATGCTCTATTTGGAGATGAGGCTGATGAACTGATTGCTACAGCGAGATTCAAATCTGTTTGCGTAGAGGTAGTACCTGTAATCTAAGGTATACTAGGAGCTTTGATTGACTCTCCCAAAAGAGCATAATCAGCTCCTACATGTGCAATAGGCTTGAAGCTAATTTTGAGACTATCTCTATCTTCGATACTACTATCATCAACAAAGACCTCCTTGATATTGAGTATCAGAGGTACAGTATTATCTTCGTGAAGTGTTATCTCTTGAGAGAGATCACAAAAGTATGCCACAGGAACACCCTTTATAACAGGAGGGTAACCATCAACCATAATCTTAGTCTCTATATCAAAAAGTACTGCTTCACTAACATCTTTTGCCACCTCTTTGGAACTAAAATGCATCTTATCCAAATCAGACTCCTCTACCATACAGATAGTACACCTCTTGGTATTACGAATATTGACCAAAGTGTCTTTAGGAGTTCCATCATCTTTCATTCGCATAGAGACAATCAAAGAAGCAGGGTCAAAAGAGAGAGGAGTAAAGAGACTATATGGAGCAATATTTACCCTCCCCTCCTCCTCTGTAACTATCCATGCTATGGGACGAGGTATAGCGGTTTGAAGTATTATTTTATGGTTATATTGACTGTTTTTTGTTAAGTTAATTAGCATAATTTTTTCCCTTTTTTGCCATTATAACAGATAAACTCTTATCTTTTTTATTTCTTGGCTTTTTGATTAAATTTTATACAACATTTTATATTCATTTGTCTGTTTTTTGACTATAATTCAAACAATTTTTATAAAGAGGTTGAAATGAAAACTTTACTACAAGCTAAAAAAGCAAGAAGCAAAAAAGAGAACAAAGTTGAAAAGACTAAATCTCTAAAAAACCCAATGGAGGTTTTTGAACAACTTGAAATGATAGCTTCTGAGGGATATGAAGGTCTATCAAAAGAGGATAGTGCCTACTTTTTGAAATGTTTTGGACTTTTTGATAAAGGTGAACATTTTATGCTCCGTGTGCGTGTCCCTGTAGGACAGTTGAGTTATGAACAATCTATCTGTATCGGGGAAGTTGCAAAAGAGTATGGTGATGACTATATCGATATCACCACACGGATGCAAATTGTATTGCGTTATATAAAGATAGAGAATATCGCAAAGGTTATATACAAACTAAAAGAGGCAGGTCTCTCTACCTTTCAAACAGGAGTTGATAACCCTAGAAATATTGTAGCAGACCCACTTGATGGACTAGCGTATGATAGTATTATCCCTACAAAGCCTATTGTTGATAAATTTCAAGAGATGACCATAGAGAATCCTGATTGGGTATCAGTATTACCACGAAAATTTAATGCAGGTATTTTGGGTTCTCTCTCAAACTCATGTAACATATTTGGACATGATTGCTGTTTCGTATTGGCAAATAAAAATGGTCTATTTGGATTCAATATCTATCTAGGTGCAAAAGTTGGTATCCAAGCAGTAGATGCTAACCTATTTGTCACAGCAGAAGAAGCACCAGCATTTTTTATGGCTCTATTGGAGGTCTTTAAGATATATGGATATAGAGATAATCGAAACAAAAACCGTCTCTACTTTCTTCTCAAAGATGCAGGAATAGCTAACTTTATCGAAGCGATCAAACAGGAGTCTGGATTAGAGTTTGATACAGCAGGACATACTATGGTTCAGTCTCAAAGTACAGCTTTGGGTTCAAACAAAGTACTTCTACGAGATGGTAACTACGCCTATAAGATTATTGTTCCATCAGGTATATTTAGTGGATCTGATCTAATAACTCTTGCAAATAGTGCAAAAGAGTTTGCTTCAGGTGATCTAAGACTTACTTATGATCAAAATATCTATGTAATTGGTCTAAATCCTGCAAATTTAGCAAACTTTGAAACTACAGAGATTATTCATAAATATAGCCCATTTAACAACACTTATTTCAATGATATGATAGCTTGTGCAGGGACTAAAACTTGTAGCTTTGCTGTTATACCAAACAAAAAGGATGCTATCACTATGGCTCACTATCTCAAATCTTCGGTAGGGATAGAGAATGGTATGGTACGGATGAACTGGTCTGGCTGTCCCAAAGGGTGTGGTGTTCATGGGATTGCAGATATTGGTTTTGAGGGTTGTAAAGCCAAAGATGAAGAGGGAAATCGTGTCGATGGAGTACATCTATTTGTGGGTGGTAAAATCACCAAAGAGGCAAAAGAGGCGAGAATTTTACACCGTGCATTACCAATAACAGAAGCCAAATACCATGTTAAGTATCTACTTGAAGCTTATGCATCATTTAGACAAAAAGGGGAGTCTTTTGAATCTTTTGAAGAGAGATTTTTGGCTTCAAACTACACATTTTATGCAACAGCTTTTTATACAAAAATAAACTATATACTAAATGAGTATCTGGGATTGGGTGTCAAGCTTGAGCTAGAAAGAGTGGTTAGAACATATAAAAAAGAGAGCTTTGAGGTATTTGATTTTGGACTTAAACTTTTTAAACTTCTAACAGGAGAGAAGAGATACTTAGCCGTTGATAACGATTTTGAGATTGTGCGTAAAGATGCAATCAAAATAAGAAGAGATGAAGTGACTAGATATAACCCTGCTGTACCAAAAGAGCTTAGTGAAGTTATCTATAAGATGACAGATAACAACAAAGCAACTAGAGCAAAAGTATTCTCAGAGCTATATATACTTATCAAAGATATATCTAAAAAAAAAAGATAGCCTGTGCCTATTGCGGTGTAGGGTGTAAATTTGATGTCGAAGAGAAAAAACTAAAAGGGATAAAGAGCTACCCAGCTAACAAAGGGGGAAGCTGTGCCAAAGGTATCTCTCAGATAAAAAGTATAGATATAAACAGACTCTCAAATCCACAAAAAAGAGAGAAATGTACAACGCCATTTTGTCTATCAAGCTATGATGAAGTCTTAGCAAAGGTTGCATCCAAGATAAAAGATACAACCCCTGATAGAGTAGGATTTTATCTCTCTGGACAGATGCTAAATGAGGACTACTACATAGCCAACAAACTAGCAAAAGGTTTTGTAGGAACAGCCAACTGTGATACAAACTCTAGAACTTGTATGTCTAGTGCTGTAGTCGGATACAAAAAATCCTTTGGATTAGACTATGTACCTGTCCGTATGGATGACATCAACCACTGTAATCTACTGATACTAATCGGTGCAAACCCTGCTGAAGCACATGTGGTACTTTTTAACAAGATCAAAAAGGCTCAAAAAGAGGGTATGAAAGTGGTGGTAATTGATCCAAGATTTACCATGAGTGCCAAGATAGCCGACCTCTATATTCCTCTCAAAGTAGGTACAGATATAGACCTACTCAATCTATTGGCGATACGACTTATCAAAGAGAATAGAGTAGATCATCAGTTTATTCAACAACACAGTAATGATTTTGATGAGTATAAAGCAGATCTTCTAAAATTAGATGAGGAGAAGTTACTACAGAGTTGTCAAGTAGATAGATCCATTTTTGAAGAGTTTTATGGGTTGTTTAGAGATAACAGCAGTATTATCACAGCTTGGACTATGGGGATAAATCAATCTATACAAGGTGTTGACAAAAACCTAGCTATCAACAATATTCACATCATCACAGGAGAGATCAACAAAAAAGGCAGTGGGCCATTTTCACTAACAGGACAGCCAAATGCAATGGGTGGACGAGAGGTTGGAGGGCTGAGTACAACCTTGGCTGTTCATCTGGATTATGATGAGGAGAGTTGTAAAAAAGTCTCCAAATTTTGGAACAGTGATAAGCTACCAACCCAAAATGGTCTAACTGCTTATGAGATGATAGAGTCTGCATCAAGAGGTGAGATCGATGTACTGATAGTCTGTCATGTAGATCCTGTCTATCATCTCCCCAACCGAAATTTTGTAGAAAAAGCCTTTGCCAATATCCCTCTAGTAGTTGAGATAACAGCCTACCAAGATAGTGAGACATCAAAGTTTAGCCATATTCAGATACCTGCTGTTCCGTTTGGAGTCAAGCAAGGGACTCAGACAAATATGGATAGAACTATCACTAGAATAGAACCATTTGAACCCAAAAATGGACTCCTACAAGATTGGGAGATTTTTGCAAAACTTGGTCAAAAACTAGGCTACCAGAGAGAGTTTAATTTTGGAAATACTCAGGCTGTCTTTGAGGAGTATCAAGCTATGACAAAGCTTAGTGAAAAAGAGCATCTAAATATCTTTGAAGCAGACTATAAAATGCTAGAGCATCAGCCCTTTATTTGGGGAGAAGATCTATATAAAGATAATAGATTTTTTACCCATAATCAAAGAGCAAATCTCTTCTTTGTAGAGAATAAAAACCTCTCAGAACAGACCTCAATGGAGTATCCTTTTACTCTTATCACAGGAAGAATCCGAGATCAGTGGCATGGAGGAAGCAAAACAGCAAAAATCAGAACTCTACTCAAACACAAAAAATTAGAGTTTGTAGAGATAAATAAAGAGGATGCAAAGATACTTAGAGTGAGAAATGGTAAAAAAGTTTTAATTAAGTCAAGGAGAGGTCAGATTATAGCTGAGGTAGTTATATCGGATATCAATAAAGGCGTTATCTTTGTACCAATATCACATAGAGGAGTAAACTACCTAACTGATGACAGGCTCGATCCACTATCAAAAGAGCCTGATTATAATCATGGAGCAGTAGCCATAACTCCTATTTAAAATAAGAAGATTAGATCTCCTCTTCAAGAGACATCGCAAGATAGTGCAGTGAGTTAAAAAACTGCTCTTCATCAAACGGTTTTACGAGAAAGGTATCTATTCCAATCTCTACAGCCTCTTCATGATAAGAGAGACCATCTCTTGCAGTAAAGAGAGAAATCTTTTGATCGGAATCTATCTTTTTTATCTCTCGAGACATCTCTAACCCACACATTCTGGGCATTGTTATATCACTAATAACTATATCTGGGTGTTTTTCTTTATAGATATCTAATCCCTCTTGACCATCCTCTGCCAAAAATACCTCTTTAAAGTATAAGTTAAGCAAGGAGCCAATCATATTTTGAGTATCAGCATCATCATCTACAAAGAGTACCGTAATATCATCTAACAACATAAATTCTCTCCCCTTTTTATCTAAAAGTCAATAATAACATAAATTTGTTTAACTATAATAGTATAAAAAATTATATTTCAACACAAAAGGTTTAAAAATGTCATTTTCTAATGAAATTATAGATTCCCAGAAAGAGCAATTTAAAGAGTTCACTGATATTTTTAACTCTTTAGAGTTTGGATGTAGTAAATACAAAGAGAGATTACAGAAAAAAGATGATTATCTTGATGCGATCCTATATGGCATCACAAATATTATTCTGCTCCAAAACTCAGAGGGAGATCTGCTCTATGTAAATAGACAGTTTTATAAATATTTCCCTGAATATAAAAATATTATAGGGTTCAAAAAGAGGCACAACTCTATATCTGAACTTTTTGATAGTGACAACAAAGAGTATATTGATAGGGACTACTTTATAGATAACTTTAATGATATTTTAGTAAATGAGAGAGAACATAAAGTAAAAATTACTCGAAATAATAAGATAATATTTTTTAATCTAACGATTAGTAAATCAGAGCTAAATAAAAAATATTTTATTATTATATTGACCGATATAACAAAACTTGAAAGAGAGACTCAAAAAAATATCTTACAAGAGAGAATACTTCAACAACAAGCAAAAATGGCATCTATGGGTGAGATGATAGGCAATATTGCCCATCAATGGAGACAACCACTCAATGCACTCAGTGTTATCAATGTACTCCTGCACAAAAAATATGAGATAGGAAAATTATCCAAAAACGATATGGATAGTTTCAAAAAAAAGAGCGATGAGATTATAAAAAAAATGAACAGTACCATAGATGATTTTAGAAATTTTTTTGCTCCTAAGCACAAGCTAAAACAGTGGTTTTCGATACAGGAGGCGATAAATAGCACCATCTCATTTATGGGAAATCCTTATCTAAAAAATCGTATCAACTTAACAGATCGTAGCCAACAAGAGATAACTCTACTAAGCTATAGAGGTGAGCTAGAACAGGTATTTCTAAATATAATAAAAAATTCAAAAGATGCGATCAAGGGACAAGATAGACAACTCGTAATCACGATAGATATAGTAGAGGTAGAAGATATGATAAAAATAGAGATCTCTGATAATGCAGGAGGAATTAAGAAGGAGATTATAGATAGAGTTTGCGAACCATATTTTACTACAAAATTCGAGAGTCAAGGTACAGGCATCGGGTTATATATGTCAAAAATAATTATAGAAAAATCATTAAAAGGGAGTCTAAAACTCGAAAATAAAGGAGATGGCGTAGTTACTACCATCAAGATAAAGAGAGAAGTTTAGTCAAATGTTAGGCTCAAACATCGTTTTTTAACATCTTATACAATATCTTCGCCAATCCACTCATAACCCTATCTTGGGTTAGTGCTTGGGTTGCCATCTCTTGGTGGTTCTCCATATTCTCTATCACCGCATCAATCATAGAGTCATTAAATCCACCCATCATTGCCTGTTCTTGGGTATTGTTCTTTACCTGCTCTAACACTTTTTGGTTCTCTGCCATCTTATCTTTTAGGGTATGAGCGTAGTTTAAAATATCATTGATTGTAAAATCTCCACTAAAAATCTTGTTCATCTCATCTACTACATATGAGAGCAACTCCTTTTCAGGTTCACGAGCCGTAGCACCTGTGGGGTTTCCTGCCTCTAGTTGCTTCTCTCCTGTTAGTGCTATAGATTGCTCTTGTTGTTTATGTAGCTTATAGTGGGTTAACTCGACCATAGAAATATCAATTGGCTCTTTGGTCTGATACTCTTTAAGGTTAGGAATCAGATGTTTTACAAACGCCCATAGCTTCTCCAACTCACTATCATCATAGTCAACTACCTGCGACAAAAACTCATACATCCGTACAAAAGTAACCAAATCTTTTTTGAAAATAGAGAGATTATTGCTCTTCTCCTCATTCTCTTTAGCCTCACTCTCCTCAAATCTAACCCTATATCTATCAACAGCAGGTTTCAGAGCAGAGGTCATCTTGGCTTGTGAGGGTTTTGGCACAAAAAATGCTTTGGCAAAACTCTCTATATCTTGGGGTGTAAATATATTGTTGTTCTGTAGCTTTAACTCTAAATCATAGACAATATTGGGATCAGTCACATCCTCTATTTGAGTAGTTTTGTAGTATGGCTCAAACGCCTCTTGTATCTCATCGGCTTCGTTTACAAAATCCAACACAAAAGTCTGCTCTTTTCCACTATAGGTTCTATTTAGTCGGGATAGGGTCTGCACACACTCCACTCCACCCAACTTTTTATCCACATACATTGCCACCAATTTTGGTTGGTCAAATCCTGTCTGAAATTTATTAGCAACCAACATCACTTGGTAGTCACTGCTATCAAATGCTTTTCGCATATCTCGTCCATTCAAGTTTGGATTCATCTGGCTCTCGGTGTACTCTTTTCCCTCATTCTCTACCTTTCCTGAAAAGGCAACCATTACACTCATCTTCTTCTCTAACCCTCGGGCTTTGATATACTTATCAAACTCCAACTTATAACGCACAGCCACCTGACGACCCGAAGTGACCACCATAGCTTTTGCTTCTCCATCCAACAGGTGGGCAATATGTGTGGCAAAGTGTTCACAGATTATCTCTATCTTTTGGGCTATATTATGTGGGTGCAAATTGAGCCACTTTGCTATCTGAACTTTGGCTCTTTTTGTCTCGACCTCTCTATCTTTTTTTAAATCTTCATGCTCCAATTTGTAGTAGCGTTTATAAGTAGTGTAACCTCTTAAAACATCCAAAATAAACCCCTCTTCTATCGCTTGACGCATGGTATACTCATGAAATGCTTTTGGTCGGTTCTCTTTTGAAGCTGGTCTGCTTGGGTCATCCAACACCCCAAATAGCTCTAGTGTTTTTGGTTTTGGTGTCGCCGTAAAGGCGTAATAGCTGAGGTTTTTATTGGCTGTTCGTGCTTCAAATGAGGCTGTTATCATCTCCTCTACCCCCAACACCTCGTCCTCTTCTAGCTGTTTTGCATTGAGAACCTCTCTAAGCTTTTTGGCTGTTCCACCTGTTTGGCTAGAGTGTGCTTCATCGGCAATAATCGCATAGCTGTTCTCTTTGAGTGAGGTTCGCTCTCGTATCGCTTCCAAGACAAAAGGAAAAGTCTGAATGGTACTGATGATAATCTTCGCCCCACGCTCCAAAGCATCGGTCAACTGTGTAGATTTGGAGTCACTAGACCCCTTACGGCTGATACTCACCACAACCCCTTGAGTATGATCAAATCCTGAAATAGTCTCTTGAAGCTGGTCATCAAGCACCGTTCGGTCTGTAATAACGATAACTGAGTTAAACACAGCTTCACCACCATCTCCATGCAACGAGGAGAGTTGATGAGCCAACCACGCGATAGAGTTAGACTTGCCCGACCCTGCCGAGTGTTGAATCAAATAGTGCTGACCTGCCCCATGTTTTCTACTCTCTGCCAAGAGTTTTCTCGTCGCATCAAGTTGATGATAACGAGGGAATATCATCGTCTCTTTTTTCGATTTTTTGCCTTGATAATCTTGGACATCCTCTATCTGTAGGTGCATATAACGATGAAGTATATTCAAAATACTCTCACGACTC
>Ga0256827_10000508_pt1 | contig 24248 bp, 21 predicted proteins | sample CV84metaG_FD_185977 | JGI IMG/M metagenome (GOLD analysis project Ga0256827, IMG submission 185977) | Hydrothermal vent microbial communities from East Pacific Rise, Pacific Ocean - CV84 | ecosystem: Environmental > Aquatic > Marine > Hydrothermal vents | place: Pacific Ocean: East Pacific Rise...
ACAAAGGACTCTCCAATATCGGTACATGGTTTATAGGTCGGCTACAGACCACACAGGATATAGATCGTGTAATCGATGGGCTAGGAGGCAAGATGGGTGGAGCATACTCCAAACAGGAGATTAGAGCGATATTGACCAATCTCAACAAGAGAACATTTTTTCTCAAATCGGCACATCTTGACGATATTAGACTCTTTACTACTCGTTGGGTACTATCTTATCTCAAAGGACCTCTCAAATCAAGCGATATATCTATGCTAATGGAGGCAAAAAAAAGTAATAGGATAGAAGAGACACCACTCTCTACCTATCAAGATAGTGGAGATGATTATCAGAGCTTTGTATCGATTGACAAGAGAGTAGAACAGCTATTCTCTTTTGATGTCACAGGAGCAAATAGATTTAGGGCTACTCTACAAGGAGAGGTTGATCTGCACTACTACAACCAATCCAAAGGAATAGATGAAAATGAGACGCTCTGTATGACTCTTGATCTCTATGCTGAAGAGAGACTAAACTGGGATGAGGCGATGATCATAGAGAAGTGTGGTTCATTTGGTAACTCTGCACCAAGCTCAGCTCTCTTTGCTCCTCTAAATGATGAGATCGCTGAGGACAAGGGACTAACTAAAAGTAAAAGAGCCTTGCGAGACTGGGTCTATAGTAACAAGAGACTCACTCTATATCGTTCAGTCTCTCCTAGACTCTCCTCTAAACCCTATGAGAGTATGGGAGAGTTTAGAGTGAGAGTGGAAGATATATTCAATGATAAGAAAGAGCAAGAGATAGAGAAGCTCAAAGAGCGATATGATAAAAAAGAGAGAACACTACTCACTCGTCTAAAACGAGCCGAAGATCGCGTAGCAAAAGAGGAAGCAGATGCCAATAAATCCATGATCGACACAGGGATTGCAATCTTGGGTGCACTGTTTGGACGAAGTAGTGGAGCAAAAATAGGAAATGCTCTCTCAAAAGGGAGTAGAGCCTACAAAGAGAGAGGAGATATAAGCCAAGCGATGGAGAGAGTAGAGATGATTCGAGAGGATATGGAGCTTCTCTCTGAGGAGTTAGAGGATAAGATAGATCAACTAGCCCAAAAGTACAACATTGACAATGTAGATATAATTGAGTCTAGTCTCAAACCTAGAAAAAGTGATATTGTAGTAAATAGACTATCTCTTGTCTGGGTTGTATAGTGTGAAATATATCATATCAACTATACTATCTGTTCTATTTATAGGGTGTGGAAGCTCTACAAAGAGTGGATTTGATAAAGAGTATCTCTATAATCTATTTGAGACAGAGTACTTCTGGTCAAAAGATATAAACAGAACTATTGATTATAAAAAATATAGTGAACCACAAGAGATGATCGATGCACTAAAATACCACTCTATGGACAGATGGAGTAGAGTAACCACAAAAAAAGAGCATGATAATTTTTTAAACCAAAAAGCTGGAGGATTTGGCTTTTTACATCGAGAATATGAAGATGAGTATAGAGTTGTACTCTACACAAGAATAGACTCTCCTGCTTATCAATCAGGTCTCCAAAGAGGTGATGTGATCAAGATGGTAAATGGCAAAAAAACAACTGATGAAAATATGCAAAAAGCCAGTTCTAACCTTGGAGAGACCACTATTTTTAATATATATAGACCAAGCAGTGACGAGAGTCTAGAGATCAAAATCCTCTCTCAAGAGTATAGTTTTAGAGTGACCAAATACTCTATCGTCACCACACCACAAGATAGAGAGGCAGGATATCTTCGTCTTGACTCATTTACAGGCTCTGCATCTGAGGAGATAGATAAAGCATTTGACTTTTTTGATGAAGCAAACATAACTCAGCTAGTAGTAGATCTAAGATACAACACAGGGGGATCTGTAGCCACAGCATCTATACTTTTAGATAAACTTATAAAAAATATAGATGATGAGATACAATTTACTCTAAAATGGAACGAAGAGTATCAAAAGAAAAATCAAACTAGCTACTTTGAAACGGACAAAAACTCCCTAAATTTAGATCAAATTATCTTTTTGACCACAGATCATACTGCTAGTGCTAGTGAGCTAGTTATCAACAGCTTAGTTCCTTATATGGAGGAGAAAATCATACTTATAGGGGCTAAAACACATGGTAAACCTGTAGGTATGAGAGGTAAAACAGATGGAGATTATATATATTATCTAGTCAACTTCGTTATCTCCAATCAAGATGGATTTTACGACTATTTTGAAGGACTCAATGTCACAGATGGATGTGAAACAGAAGATGATCTTCTACATAAACAGGGAGATATTCAAGAAAAAATGTTAAAAAAAGCACTCTTTTATATTGATAATGGATCGTGTTAATCTTACTATAGTAAGCCTTTAGCCTAATTTTGCTAAAATTCCAAGATTATTTACTGGAAAAGGAATGTAATGAATATTACAGCAACAAAGACAGATACAGCCAATGTATTGGTAACAGCAAAGGTTGAGAAGTCCGAAATCGAAAAGAATCTCAACAAAATAGCCAAACAAGCTGCAAAAACCACAAATGTAGATGGTTTTAGAAAAGGTAAAGTACCTGTAGCAATTATCAAAAAAATGTATGGTGACAAACTAACTCAAGATGCAGAGAGTGAAGCACTTAGCGAGATATTAGATCAAGCTAAAAAAGATCTTGATATTAAAAATGAAGATATTATCGGTGAGCCAATATTTAAAAAATATGAGAAAGCAGATGAGGGAATTGATGTGGAGCTTACTATCTCTCTCAAACCAACTATCGAAGCAGAGGGTTATGAAAAATTAGCACCAAGCTATGAAGAGCCAACGGTAGAAGAAGAAGAGCTAGAGTCAAGACTTCAAACTCTTTTAGAGAACAACTCACCATTCAAAAAGCTTCAAGAGGATCGTGCATTAGAGAACAACGACCAAGCAAACTTTGATTTTATTGGTAAGATTGATGGTGTTGAGTTTGATGGTGGTAAAGCAGAAGGGTTTGAGCTTGTAATCGGTTCTGGTCAATTTATTCCTGGTTTTGAAGAGCAGATGGTAGGGATGAACAAAGGCGAGACAAAAGATATTACAGTAACTTTCCCAGCAGAGTATCAGTCAGCAGAACTAGCAGGAAAAGAGGCTGTATTTACAGTAACTCTTCATAATATCAAAGCTAGAGGTAGTGCAGAGCTTGACGAAGAGATGATCAAAAGATTGATTCCAGGTGATGAGTCTGCAACTGCTGATACAGTAAAAGAGAAGATCGCAGAGCAGATCAAATCTGAAAAAGTATCAAAGCTATATAATGATGAACTCAAACCAAAACTTATGGATGCACTAGTAGCAGAGTATAACTTTGACCTTCCAGAGAATATTGTAGAGCAAGAGATCGATGCACAAGTAAACCAAAAAGCTCAATCTATGTCAGAAGATGAGTTGGCTGAGTACAAAGGTAATAACGAGAAACTTGAAGAGCTTAGAGCCTCTGTAAGAGAAGATGCTACTAACTCTGTAAAAGCAACATTCCTAGTAGATGCACTTGCAAGAAAAGAGGGAATCGAAGTGAACGACCAAGAGGTCTCTCAGACTATCTATTATGAAGCGATGATGAGTGGTCAAGATCCTCAGCAAGTAATAGAGTATTATCAAAAAAACAATCTTCTTCCAGCAGTAAAAATGGGAATGATTGAAGATAAGCTATTTTCTAAAATTATCGGTTTAGATAAATAAATTCCTCTATCCAATGCTTTTGTGGGCAGGAATGCCCACACTCCCTATGCACCTTAAGTAAAAAAAGTGTATCCTCCCATTAAATTAATAAATATATAAAAGGTACAAATAATGAGTTATATTCCTTATGTAGTAGAACAGACTGGTCGTGGTGAACGAAGCTATGACATATACTCCCGACTTCTCAAAGATAGAATCATCATGCTAAGTGGTGAAGTAAATGATCAAGTAGCATCAACTGTTGTTGCTCAACTCCTTTTTCTCGAAGCACAAGACCCAGATAAAGACATCTACTTCTATATCAACTCTCCAGGAGGAGTCATCACTTCAGGACTCTCTATGTTTGATACCATGAACTATATCAAACCTGATATTGTAACTATCTGTATTGGTCAAGCAGCCTCTATGGGTGCTTTTTTACTCTGTTCAGGGACAAAAGGTAAACGATATGCTCTACCAAATGCTAGAATCATGATTCACCAACCATCAGGTGGAGCACAAGGGCAATCAACAGATATTCAGATCCAAGCACAAGAGATTCAACGCCTCAAAGATACTCTAAATGAGATCATGGCAGAGAATTGTGGTAAAACAGCCAAAGAGTTAGAGCGAGATACAGAGAGAGATAACTTTATGTCTTCAAAAGAGGCTGTAGAGTATGGACTGATAGACCAAGTGCTAACAAAGAGCTTTAGTTAAGGTCATAGATGGTTCGAGAGATAGTTATTTATCCTGACAGACGACTGAAACTCATATCCAAAGAGATTACATCTTTTGATAAGGGGCTATATACCCTACTTGACGACATGTATGATACCATGATCTCAAAAAAAGGGGTGGGATTAGCTGCAATTCAGATAGGTGTAGATCTTCGTGCATTGATTATCAATATCCCTCCTGATGATAGCAAAGGTGAGGATGAGCAACCTAGAGAAAATACCCTAGAGATCATAAACCCTCGTTTTGTGAAGAGTAGTGGAAAATGTAAACATCAAGAGGGATGTTTGAGTATCCCTGGAGTATATGAAGATATAGAGCGTTTTGAAGAGATAACACTAGAGTATTATGATCGTCATGGAGAGAAGCATAGTATAAAAGACAATGATTTTTTAGCTATTGCAATACAGCATGAGATTGATCACCTAAATGGTAAGGTTTTTATAGAAAAACTCTCTTTTATTAAACGAAAAAAGTTTGAAAAAGAGTGGAAAAAGAGAAATAAGTAGCCTTTTTCCCTTAAAATTGTATTATATTTGTTCACATTGTGATTAACTTAAGAAATTGTTTTATTTTAGATTTTATTAAACATAATAAAACAATTTTTTCATATATTCTATTTTTTTTAAAAAAAGAGAAAACTCCTTTGAAGCCTACAAAGTCTTACTTCAAGAGAAAAAAAAATCTATTTTTAAGCTCATTTTATTTCCTTTATTAAATCTTAATTGATATATATAGTTTTAATTGTTAATTGATATTGAATTTTAAACGGTCTAATTTTAAGATAATTTCTCAATTTAACACCAATATTATCCTAAAAATGTGAATAACTTATTTTAACTAAATAGACTCCCCTACTCTAAGCCCACAAATCCATGCAAAGTGAAGGTTAAACCCTCCTCTATCGCCATCTACATCCAGCACTTCACCTGTAAAATAGAGACCTCTATTATTAAGAGACTCCATTGTCTTTGGATTGATCTCTTTTGTATCAACTCCACCTGTCGCCACCTCTGCACCTTTGTAGCCTCTACTTCCATCAACAACTACTTCAAATGCTTTGATTTTGGAGACAATAGTTTCAAGTAGATTAATATTCGATGAGATCGAACCTACGGTCTGTTTTTCTAATTTTAGTGGCTCTAAGATAGGCAATATGAGCTTTCTGTTGATAAACCCTTGCATCCATATATCTAAGGGCTTTTGGCTCTTCTTTTGCAAACTCTTTCTCATCAAGCTTAGTAACTGCTCACGGCTCATTTTAGGCATCAGATCTATCTCTAATTTGATAGTTTTACTCTTTTTGAGCCTCTCTATAACATCCCTGCTAATATCAAGTATCGCTAAACCAGATAAACCATAAGATGTGAATAGAACATCCCCTTGTCTCTCAATTGAACCACAACGCACTCTCCCCTCTACTTTTACACCTGCTATTCGTTTTAGATTTGGCATAGAGGAGGTAAGTTGAACCAAAGAGGGGTGAGACTCTACAACTCTATGACCAAACCTCTCTGCAAACAGAACACCATCATCGACTCCCCCCAAAGCGGGAGCAGATTTATGTCCAGTGGCAATAACAATATTTAAACTATTCACATGACCTGTAGTATATGTGATTAAGTACTCATCTTTTTTATTCACAATCTTTTTCACATGGGCATCACATCTGATTTTTACACCAAGTTGTTCACACTCTGATTGAAGTAGATTAACTACAGAGGAGGCCTGAAGCGACATAGGAAAGACTTTACCCTCTTTTGATTCGATCAACTCTAAACCTATTGATTTAAAGAACTGTTTGATAGATTGATAACTATATCCATTTAGTAGTTGTGTGACAAACTTAGGGTTTTGTGAATAGAATCGATTATGAGTTGGGCGTTGATTGGTGATATTGCATCTTCCATTACCTGTAGCGAGTAGTTTTTTGCCTACTTTGCTATTTTTTTCTAAAATAAGAACTTTTTTCCCTCGTCTTGCACTTACTATTGCGGTAACTAAACCACTAGCTCCTGCACCTATTATAACTATATCAAACATATTAATCTTTACCTTTTATTAGCCCTACGGTGATATATAGAAGTACTATAACAGCTACAATAACAACCGCTACAAAAGTTTTATCTTTTGTCTCTATCTTCTTCTTTTTTTCCTTAGCTTTTGGAACTATATGTTTTTGGAGTTTAGCAAATTTACCTTCAATAAAAGGATGATTATTATAGACTAAAGTAGCTATCTCACTATCCTCTTGCTTTACCTCTTTATGAGTAAAATATACACTATATCGTTCATTTGGTTGTGCCATAAAATAGAGATAATTAGGAGCTGTCTTGATCTTTATATTATCTATAGTCAATGGTTTTCTAGAGCTATTTTTAACTCTTATTTTAATATAATTTGATGAATAGTTAAAAGGGATTTCTATATCTTTTATCTCAGAGTGTTCAAATCTTTTTAGAGACTCTTCTCTAACTAGTCTCCACTCATCTACTCTATTTGCCACATATATCTCAGCTAATAGATCATACTCTCTCTCTTTTATATCTAAGACAATCTTTTTGACAGGAGTTCCATTGGATTTAAATATATAATCTGTATAACCATTTTTAGCATTCTTTGAAAAAATAGGAATAGTCAAACTATCGTACTCATTTGTAGAGAGTAAATTTGGTCGATAATGCTCTATATAATGGTTCTGAATCTCATCTTTCTCTGAATATATCCTAATATTATCACTTATCATCTTCTGATAGAGTTCTCTATCTATTTTGAGCCTTATTAGAGTCGGTCTACTTATAGCATCAAAGAGTATCTCTTTTGAATAAAACTCACTATCTGCTAATAAATTAATGCTAAATAACATGAGTAAAATTATAATTCTCATCTACTACCTAATTGATTTTAATATTTAACAAAATTATAACATTTAAAATGTATAGGTTAACCCAATATTACAACGATTCAGTATGGCTTTATATAAATTATCTATTATTATAATATATTCAAATTATTTTTTATAAAAGATGTGATACTATCTAAAAAATTGGTCAAGGATAAAGTATGTCAGTATTAGTAGAGTTTGCGATGTTCCCAACAGATAGTACAGAGAGTAAGAGTGCTTTTGTAGCAAAAGTTTTAGATATCGTAGATAGAAGTGGACTTGAGTATCAAATCACAGCAATGGGTACTATTATAGAGGCAAATACTATATGTGAAGTGTTTACTTTGATAGAGAGGGCATATGAGATCTTAGGAAAGGATAGCAATCGTATATACTCAGCTATAAAGATAGATTATCGCAAAGGGATAGTGAGTAGACTAAATAAAAAAGTTACTTCAGTGGAGGCAAAACTTGGGCGAAAGTTAAACAGCTAAGTTACGATATAATGTCGCAAAAATTTCAGGAGGGTGTAATGTGTGTTGAAAAACTACAAAAAATTCTTTTAGCTATGGTATTGGGTATGGTTATGATGTTAGCAGCGATAGGTAGTATCAAAATTGCTTTCTTGCTACAACTTATTGTTATGATAATACTCATAATGAGTGGATTGACTGGTTTTTGTTATATTAGTAAAGTACTTGGTAGTGCTTTCCCCTCATGCTATGAAGAAAAAAAAGAATAGGATAGTAAATAATGGCAAATATTTCATATAAAGATGCTGGTGTAGATATTGACGCAGGAAACAACTTTGTAGAAGCGATCAAGGCTGATGTCAAATCGACATTTGATAGTAATGTAATTGGAGGCATAGGCTCTTTTGCAGGAGCGTATGCCCTCCCTACAGGATACAAAGAGCCTGTGATCCTATCAGCAACTGATGGTGTTGGGACAAAGCTTAAACTTGCTATTGAGAGTGGAAAATTTGATACTGTAGGGATTGACCTTGTTGCAATGTGCGTCAATGATCTAATCTGTAATTTTGGAACACCGATGTTTTTTCTTGATTACTACGCTACAGGGAAACTTGTACCAGCCAATGCAAAAGATGTAGTCGCAGGAATTGCAGAAGGGTGTAGACGAAGTGAGTGTTCTCTTGTTGGTGGTGAGACAGCTGAGATGCCAGGGATGTACTCAAATGATGATTTTGATCTAGCAGGATTTGCTGTGGGTATTGCAGAACGAAGTGAGATGGATACAGTAAGCAATGTCAAAGAGGGTCAGGTGATTATCGCTCTACCAAGCTCAGGTGTTCACTCCAACGGTTATTCACTTGTGAGAAAACTCTTTTTTGATAAATTGGGTATGAGTTTAGAGGATGATTTCAATGGTAAACCACTTATTGATACTCTACTAACTCCAACTAGAATCTATGTCAAAGAGTTTAAAGCCAATCGTGACAAGATCAAGGCTCTAGCACATATCACGGGTGGTGGTATTGTGGAGAATCTACCACGAGTATTACCAGATGGTATGAGAGCAAAAATTACTAAGGATGCGATTAGAGTACTTCCTATCTTTGAGTTTATGTCACAACATGTAGCCCAAGAGGAGATGTTTAGAACCTTTAACATGGGTGTAGGTATGATCCTTGTAGTTGATACAAAAGATGCTGATATAGTATGTCAAAATAGTGGTGGATATATCATTGGAGAGATGATAAAGGGTGAAAAAGGTGTTGATTTAGTCTAGTTTTATCACTTTATACAGTTTTTTTGATCAAAATATTCATAATAAAATATTCTTTTGATATAATATTATTAAATTAGATTATGGAAAATGATTATGAAACTAACACTACGACAAATGGAGATATTTTTAAATGTGGTAAGAGAGGGACATCTTACCAATGTAGCAAAAGGTATGGGATTGAGCCAATCAGCCATATCTATGTCTATCAAGGAACTTGAAAATATATTAGGTAACCCTCTCTTTGATAGAATCAATAAAAAACTTATACTAAATGAGATGGGAAGAGCTTTTGAGAAAGAGGTCTCTCCTATTGTCAAAAAATTCAATGATATAGAGTACGAGTTCAAAAATACGGTCAACAAAGGTATGGTGCGTGTAGGTGCAAGTACAACCATCGTTGACTACCTCATGCCACCAATTATATGTAGCTACATGAATAACTATCCAGATGTAAAAGTTGGACTCAAAGAGGGCAATACAAAAAAAATAGTTGACCTAATCAAAGAGGGTAAAATTGATGTTGGGTTTATCGAAGGCTTGGTCAATGATCCTGAGATCATCAAAGAGATTATAGGGGTAGATGAACTAGTTGTCGTCACTACTGATGTATCACTAGAAAAAGAGACTTTTATAGACACACTCCAAGATAAAAAATGGGTTCTCAGAGAAGAGGGTTCAGGGACAAGAGATGTATTTTTGGACTATGTAAAAGATAAAGTTGATCATATCAATATCTTTTTAGAGTTGGGACATACAGAGTCTATCAAATCTCTACTTATGAATCATCAATGCCTAACATGTATCTCCAAGATAGCAGTCAAAAATGAGATAACAAACAACAAGCTTATCCAAATACCACTAAAGAACTTTGAGTGTAAACGAGATTTCTTAATGATCTATCACAAAGATAAATACAAAAGTGAACTCTTTGAGAAGTTTATATACTTTACAAAGACTATGATGGCTCAGATGTTGGAGGATGAGAGAAAATAGCCCTCTTATAATCTTCAGGATAGTTTAAATTTAGAAAAATATCAGATGAGTCAAACTCTATATATTGAGTTTTGGCATTAGATAGCAGAGATTTCAATCGATGATTGTTACTCTCTAAAAACTCTTTTGCTATAGGGAGAATAGTTCTTCTATATATAGCACAGAGTGGTTCTACTCCATGTGGAGATCGTGCGACAACAATATCTTCACCCTCCAGCGCATTAGCATATAGATTATCAATAGTTGATAGATCTACAAAAGGTGAATCTACACTCAAAACAAAAACCTCTTTTACTTCCAAATGTTCAAAAATAGAAACAAGTGCAACAAGAGGAGAGGATTCTTTATATTTATCTTTTATTACCTCTATATCAAAATCAAACTTATTTGACTTTGAAGAGATATAGACATGATCAAAAATTTTGGAGAGTCGTCTATACTGATACTCCGATAGAGTACTATATCCTGCAAAAGGAAGCAGTGCTTTATCTCTTTGCATTCTGGAACTTCTTCCTCCTGCAAAGATAACAGCTATCCTCATTATTGTGTATTAGCTACCCACTCAATTACAGTGTTAGCCAATCTTCTTCCATATCTGCTTGATCTTTTATCATTGACAAGAACAACAACCACATACTTTTCACCTGATGCACCCTCTACATAACCTGCGATATTGGCAACATGCTTAATCGTCCCTGTTTTCATCCATGCTCGACCATAAACAGTGCTATATTTAAAGCGTTTTCTTATTGTTCCATCTATTCCAGCAATAGATAGTGTATCCATCCATCTCTGTCCATAGTTTTGGTATCCATGCCGAAGTAAATTCGCCAAAGATTGAGCAGTAACCTTTGATTTACGAGAGAGTCCAGAACCATTGGCGACAAAAGTCTTTCCCTGCTCCAATATACCATAACGGTTCAGTATTCGTTCAATAGCTTTTCGTCCTTTAAATAGAGTACTAGGAGGAGAAGATAATTTTGCTCCTAAAGTCAACATCAACTGTCTAGCCATAAGATTATCACTCTTTTTAGCGATTGTAGAGATCACACTCTCTAGTGTATCTGAGTAGTGAGAGAAGAGATAGTTTGCTTTTTTAGGAACTTTTTTTAGTTTGAGTGTTCCCGTAAATTTAACTCCTCTATCTTTCAACTCATCCTTTAGAGCATAATAGAATGCACGGTGAGGCATACTAACTACTTTACAGATTGTTCGCTTACCACATTTTTTTGATAGTTTTCCACTAAGAAATATAGTCGAACGAGCAGAGCTATTAGTTTTTATACTAACACGTGGCCAAGAGCGACCTCTACGACAAGAGCCGTTGACCATCCGTAAGTTATTTACAATCTTATAACTTTGATCAGGAACATCTCTATCTATTCTAACACTTCGACCCCTAGGAGTTACACAGATAGTGCTTTTTCGTTTATTAAACATCATCGCATCTGGCATAGCATTATATGGACTATAAGTATTTCTATCAAAGCCTGAATTATTTCTATTTGAAACTTTAAAAATTGTTCTATCTATTACTATATTCCCTAAAATTTTCCTAATACCTGTACTAAGAACTTGACTCACTATATGAGGAATATGTTTGGTTGCGAGGGTTGGATCACCAGAAGCCTTTACATAGAGATCACCATGCAGTACTCCTTTACGAATATATCCTGTATATAGGAATTTGGTCTCCCATCTATAATTATAGCCTAGCCCCAATACCCCCGAGTAGGTTGTTAAAAGTTTAATAACTGAAGCAGGTAATCTCTTTTTATGTGTATTCAAGGAAGCAAGAGGTGCATCACTATGAACCCCTTGAATATGAATACTATAACTGCTCTGATTTAACGGAATGTTTTGAAGTTTGGCGTTTAACTCATAAGGTAGTCTCCCCTGCCCAAATACCTCTAATACAAAAAATAGTAAAAAAATAAAAATATGTTTAAATTTCATGGTGTCCCCTTTATTATCTAAATAGTTTTCTAATCCTACTTCCTAACCATAAAATAATTGTGAAAATAACATATCCAAAAAATGTAAAAACAAGAGGATGTATCATTCCCACACCATATGCACCAGCTTTTGGCAGAGCCATAAGATGATCAATGGGATGGCTTGTCCATTCAGAGAAATGCATACCTATTGCCAAAAATAGAAAAATTCCTAAAAAAATGTAAAATTGTCTCTTCATATCTAAAAAACCTTGAATCAAAATTAGTGTGCTGATAATAGTCAAAAGTTACTTTAAAACTACTATAGTATATAACTAATTATCAACACTCAACTATTTTAGTTCAATAGTTAACACAAACCGCTATCTATTTGCTATTTTTCTTATCTCTAGCTGCTCTTTTTCTTACAATTGGATCCAAAGATTTTTTTCTGATTCTTACTGAAATAGGTGTAATTTCGATCAACTCATCATCTTCAATCCACTCCATTGCAGACTCCAAACTAATAGGTCTTGGTGGAACTAGCTTAATAGCATCATCTGCTCCACTTGTTCTCATGTTTGTAAGCTGTTTACCTTTTAGTGGATTTACATCCAAATCTCCTGGTCTTGACGACTCACCAATCACCATCCCTGAATAGACTTTATCTTGAGGACTAATAAACATAACCCCTCTAGCCTGAAGGTTGAAAATAGAGAATGCTACAGCCTCACCATTATCCATAGATACTAATGCACCAGGAGTTCTACTCTCAACATGACCTGAATATGGTCTATACTCCAAGTATGAGTGGTTCATAATACCCTCACCTTTAGTATCTGTCAAAAACTCATTTCTGAAACCAATAAGACCACGAGCTGGAATCTCAAACTCCAATCTAACAGTCCCATCAGGCATAGGCACAAGAGAGGTCATATTTGCTTTTCTCTTACCTAATTTTTCAATAGCAACACCTTGGAACTCTTCAGGAACATCTACAACAAGATGTTCAAAAGGCTCCATCTTGACACCATTCTCCTCTTTGACAACGACCTCTGGTCTAGCCAATAAAAACTCAAACCCCTCTCGTCTCATATTCTCAGCAAGGATACCAATTTGGAGTTCACCTCTTCCTGATACCTTAAATGATGCATCTCCCATAGGCTCCATACGCATTGCTATATTGGTCTCCATCTCTTTTGCAAGACGCTCTCTAATCTTGTTCGAAGTGACATGCTTACCCTCTGTTCCTGCCAAAGGACCATCATTAACAGACATAATAACAGATAGAGTAGGCTCTTCAACATGCATAGGATCGAGTGCTACAGGGTTTGTTTTGTCACATAATGAGTCTCCAACATCAATATCACTAAACCCAGCAATAGCAACAATATCACCTGCTTCGGCCTCTTCTATATCAATTCTATCGAGACCTTTAAATCCAATTAGCTTAGAGATACGACTTTTTGATTTAGCACCACAGGCCTTAACCAAAAGATACTCATCACCTTTTTTAACTTTACCATTAAAGATACGAGTAATACCAATTCTTCCTACAAAGTTATCAGAGTCTAGAGTGAATACTTGTGCTTGTGTATCATTATCAGGTGAACCTTTTGGATAGGGAACTTTTTCGATAATAGCATCAAAGAGTGGTGTCATATCAATATTGTCATCCTCCATCTCCCATTTTGCATATCCATCTCTAGCCGCGGCATAGAGTACTGGAAATTCAAGTTGATCTTCATTTGCATCAAGTGCAACCAATAGATCAAAGACTTCATCCATAACTCTATCAGGATCTGAGCCATCTTTATCAATTTTATTAATAACAACAACAGGAATAAGACCAAAAGCAATTGCTTTTTTAAGTACAAATTTAGTTTGAGGCATTACCCCCTCTTGTGCATCAACAAGTAGTAAAACACCATCTACCATCTTTAAAACTCGTTCAACTTCTCCTCCAAAATCGGCGTGACCAGGGGTGTCAATAATATTGATTTTATGGCTTCCATAGGTAATAGCTGTATTCTTAGAGAGTATAGTAATCCCTCTCTCTTTTTCAATTGCATCACTATCCATTGCTCTCTCTTGAACCTCTTGGTGTGCTGCATATGTTCCACTCTGTTGAAGTAGCTGATCAACAAGTGTTGTCTTGCCGTGGTCAACATGGGCGATAACGGCAATATTTTTAATCTTTTGCATTAAACAATTCCTATCATTATATAAATTACGCGAATTATATCGAAAAGATATTAGTATAATATTTTAGCTATAATGACACTATTAATATTTTGGAGAATCCTATGAAAATAACCCTAATGCACCACACCCCTTTAGATGTTTGCGCTCATGCCATTCGTACCTGTTGGCAGAGTTTTGATAAAAGTGATGATGGGGGAGAAAAGGACAAAGCTCTTATTGATAGAGTAGGAAATAAATACAAACACTCCTCAACACTAGAACACCTTGTTTATAGCTTTTTCGTTGAAGGTATATCTCGTGCCTTACTTCAAGAGTTAGCAAGACATAGAATAGCTAGTTTAAGTGTCAAAAGTACAAGATATACACTCAAAGAGCTAAAAGGTGAAAAACCATTCAAAGAGGATGATTATGAAGGAGCTAAAGAGTTCATTGTGTTAACTGGTAACACTTTGGTAGATACTGCATCAATCAAAGCTTTAAATAACTTACAGGAGATTTTAAAAAAGGGTATATCTAATGATATTGCTAAGTTTTGCCTTCCTGAAAGCTATAAAACAGAGCTAACATGGACAATAAACGCTCGTTCCTTGCAGAATTTTATTAAATTAAGAAGTAATAAGAGTGCATTATGGGAAATTAAGGAAATGGCCAATAAACTCTACGAAACATTGCCAAAGGAGCATCAATACCTGTTTGAAAACAGTATTAATGCAATAGAATAAAACATAATCAAACATAAAAAACGAAATTTTAACTATTAGGTAAGATATTTTAATTTATTTATTATATTTTTCTAAAAAAAATATGCTATACTTATGTAAATTTTAAAAATACAAGGAGATTAGTTATGAAATTAAGAAGTTCAATTATTGCCATTGCTGCGTTAAGCAGTATGAGTTTTGCAGGTGGAGATATTGGTGGTGTAACCACATTTGAAGACAACGATTATGTGGAGGCTGAAGTTCAAGCAGTTGAGCCATATGTGGAGGAAGTTGAGGTAGTAGAATCAGCTCCAGCAACACCAGCTCCAGCAAAACCAACACCAGCTCCTGCACCAGCACCAGCTCCTGCACCAGCAGCATCGACAGGTGGGTTCTATCTTGGTGGAGCAGCATCACTTATGGGTACAAGATTAGATGACAGAGTAAATCTATTTGCTGAAGAAGATTACCAAGATAGACAAGCTGGTATCACACTAGTTGCGGGTTATGACTTTATGGATTATCTAGGAGCTGAACTTAGAGCATCTATGGCTGTTTCTGAAGAGAATAAAGGTAATGACAGTATGGAGCAGTATGGTATTTATCTTAAACCAAACCTTCCAGTATCTGACTCTTTAGATATTTATGGTCTACTAGGATACTCAATGGTTAATATGTCAGATAAAGGTGTATTTGATGGAGATAATGACGGTTTCTCATTCGGTCTTGGTCTTGACTATGGTGTAACTGAAAATATTTCTGTATTTACAGACTATGTTAACTACCTAAGAAATTATGGTGGAACAAACTCAACATGGGGTGCAAACCTTGGTCTTAAATATAACTTCTAAGTTATATTATTAAATACCTTTGCCAAGCATTTTTTGCTTGGCATAACCTCCTAAATATATTTTAAAGTATCTCTAAAAATTCAAATACAGTTTTTAAACATATTTTAAAAACTAAAATTGGGGACTACCTTGCGAATTATTATACTCTTAACAATACTCTTCTCTACTCTATGGTCTACACTGCTAGATGAACAATTATCTTCAAACTTGCAATATGAAAATGAAGATATAAAATCAATCTACAAAATGAACTCAAACCATCCACTTTGGATAGGTCATGCTCAAAATTTTCATACCTTGATGAAAGCACTAAATGACCCTTATTACAACTATAAAAACAAGAGATTTTCACTTGATACAATAGAGCTTTACTCTCATCTATTACATAACAATATGGATATAAATCAAAATACTCAGGAGCTAAGTAAATTAGATATTGCTCTAACAAAGAGTTATATTGATTTATCGAAATTTATAGTAAAAAGTGATGTTGACTGGAATAGAGTTTCAGAGAAACTAATGGAGCTAAAGGAGTCTAAAGATGTAAAAGCAAACTGGGAGATGGTCAAAAAAAATCCTCCCTCAACATCAAAACTCTTTAATACCATTATCAACCAAGATATTGAGAATTTCTTCAAATCATTGACACCTCTACAAAAGAGACATGGGGAGCTAATTGAAGCGCTACAGATATATAGAAATATGCCTAGACTTCCAAAGATACCTTATAGCAAGAGCTTCAAAGGCTTAAAGTATGGAGATTTTAGTGAAAAAATTATAGAGATCAAAAAGCATCTTGCACTTTTTGGTGATTTTCCAAAACAGTCTCAATATAGCGATCACTTTGGAGACAAACTAAAATATGCACTCTATAGCTACAAAAATCGTTTTAACTTAGAGCAGAATGCTATTGTAGATAAAATTACGATATACTATCTAAACAAGCCTACAGATCTACTAGTCCAAAGTATTATTACAAATTTAGATAAATTAAAAATATTTCCTAATAAATTTCCAGAAGAGTATATTCTTGTCAATATACCTAACTTTACTATGGACTACTACAAAAGTGGAACTTCTATTCTAAGAATGAATGCCGTTATAGGAAGAGGTGAAAGACCTACTCCTATCTTCTCTAGCTATATGACATATCTCGTACTCAATCCTACTTGGAATATTCCTGAGAACTTAGTGAGAAGAGACCTTATCCCTACACTAAAAATAGAACCAGATTATATGGAGAAAAATAATATTCATGTATTCAAAGGATGGAATACCAAAAAAGAGATCAAAAAGCTAGATCTCTCTAAACTTCTCCCGTATGAGGACACATCCAAGGGTCATATCCCTTATCGATTTGTACAGTATCCAGGAGATAACAATGCTTTGGGACGAGTAAAATTCATGTTTCCAAATAAGTACTCTGTCTATCTTCATGATACAGATAATAAATCACTTTTTATCAGAAGATATAGAGTCTACAGTTCAGGATGTATGCGTATTCAAAAACCATTTGAACTACTAGAAATGCTAAAACCTAGACTCAAAAAGAGCGATATAAAAGCGATACCAAAATATAGAAATAATCTAAAAACAGTTACATTGAGATTCAAAAAGAAACTATCTGTTCAGACAGCATACTTCACAGCATTTCAACAAGATGGATCAATATATTTTAGAAAAGATATATATGGCTATGATAAGTTCATAGAGGAGTCTACAACATACGAAAATCAAGAGAGTGATATCTCCTCCTCTACTAATATGTATTAACTCTAAGGGGCTTACACCCCCTTCTAGCCCCTCTCCTATTACTTTACTCCTTTTAGCTTTAATCTCTGTGCATGTGTGATTGCAACAGCCATTGCATCAGTAATATCAAATGGTTTAATCTCTTTTTTCAAATTTAAAAGACGCTTAACCATAAAAGCTACTTGCTCTTTTGTCGCTTTTCCATTTCCTGTAATCGCTTTTTTGACCTGTAGAGGTGTATACTCTTCATAATCTCCAACAGACAAAAGAATTTTCAAAGTCAAAGCCCCACGAAACTGGGCAAGTTTGAGTACTGTTTTAGGATTATGTGCAAAAAATATATCTTCTATCGAGACTTCATCAATCTGATAACTGGCTAAAATTACCTCTAATCCTTTATTTAATTCTAATATTTGCTCTTTTAACACTTTTTTTTTAAATTTAAGTAATCCCGCTTCTACCAATATATATTTACCACCATAGTAATCTAGTATACAATAGCCTAAATTTCGGGTTCCAGGGTCGATTCCTAATATTTTCATTCACACCTTTGTTCACAGTGTGAAAAAAGTTACTCACTGCTCTTTTATACCCGTATTTTAGCCAATTTTGGATAATATTGAAAGAGTTATTCACATTAAGAATGGAAAAGATATGGGTATAGGAAATACAGTATTAAAAAAACTTCAGCAAGAGATAAGTAACCAAGAGTGGAATCGCTATATAAAGCCATTGAACTACGATGATAAGGCTTCTAGGAGTAACATCGCTCAATTTTATGCACCCAATCTACTAATTGCCAAATGGATAAAAACAAAATATGAAAAAAAAATTGCTCATCTGTTTGAACTAGAGAGTGGAATAAAACCACAAATAGTAATATCTATCTCATCAGACTACAATAAGAAGAATAATCGCCCTAATATCAACAAAAATATCGATACAGAACCAAGAGGACAGAGCAAAAGCACTATTTTAAACCCATCCTTTACATTTGAAAGTTTTATAATCGGAGACTCCAACCAATTTGCATATACAACAGCAAAAAGTGTGGCAGAAAAGCCCGGAGCCTTATATAATCCTCTATTCCTATATGGTGGGGTTGGATTAGGGAAAACACACCTTATTCAAGCCATAGGAAACTATCAGATAGCTATAGGGAAAAAAGTCATCTATACCACCTTTGAACAGTTTATGAATAAATTCACATCACATCTCAGATCACAGACAATGGATAGATTTAGAGAACACTTTAGAGAGTGTGATATTTTACTAATAGACGATATTCAATTCCTAAGTAGAAAAGAGCAGACCCAAGAGGAGTTTTTTCACACCTTTAATGAGCTACATCAAGCAAAAAAACAGATTATCATAACCTCAGATAGACAGCCAAATAAGATAGCAGGGCTTGTAGATAGACTAAGAAGTCGATTTGAATGGGGTCTTATGGCAGATATACAACCCCCTGGATTAGAGACAAAGATAGCAATCATACAGAAAAAGTGTGAAATAGATGGAATCAAGCTCAACAAAGATATTATCAACTTCATCGCCTCAAACATGGGAAACAACATACGAGAAATAGAGGGTGCAATAATCAAACTAAATGCATATAGTGGATTAATGAACCAAAAGTTGACATTAGATTTTGCACAAAATGTGATAAAAGATCAACTAGAAGAGAGACAGAAAAATATCTCCATTGATGAGATAGTAAAACTAGTCTCAAAAGAGCAAAATGTAAAACTATCAGATATGAAATCTAAAAAAAGAACAAAAGATGTAGTGAATGCTAGAAGAATAGCTATATACCTAGCAAGAAACCTTACCCCAAACTCTATGCCACAGATTGCAGTCTACTTTGGAATGAAAGATCACACAGCAGTAAGCCATGCTATGAAGAAAATAACAGAGATTATAGGTGAAAATGAAAATTTCAAAGTACTATTAGAGGAGTTATCCAATAAAATCAACTTTAGCACATCTCGAAATGACTAAAATAAGATATAATTCTAACAAGTGAAAAGATGTGAATAACTTTACTAAAAAAGTGCGATTTCAGTAGGTCTAAAATCGATAAAAAAAAAAGTTACGATTTAAAATGTGAAAAGATGTGAATAACTTTGAATCCGATGTGACGAAATACTTCCCACAGTTTCGGGCTTCAAATGGGTTTTTCACATATTCACGTACAACTACTACTAATACTATCTATTTAAATAAAAATAGAAAAAAACAGAGGAGCATAAAATAATGAAAATTATTGTGACAAAACAGCTTATAGAATCTATACTAATTAACATCCAACCTTTTTTAGAAAAGAAAGATGCTAGTCAAATAACTTCACATGTTTATATTGAAGCTAGAGAGGATAGTTGTATTATAAAAGCAACTGATTCAGAGATTGGTCTCCTTATAAAAACAGAAAATATTATTGTGGAGCAAGAGGGTAAAGTAACAGCTAATGGAAAAAAGCTTTTAGATATTATCAGAATATTAAAAGATGAAGAGATCACCTTAGAGCAGATAAATGATAATTTAAATATCAAGCAAAATAAATCAAAGTTTAAACTGCCTCTTTTTAATCCAGAAAATTTTCCAATTTTTCCAAGTAATGCCAATAAGTCTCAAATTACTTTAGATTCAATTAATCTCATTAGAGGATTAAAAACCATATCATCCTCTATTGACAGTAACAATCCAAAATTTGAACTTAATGGTGCTTTGTTAAATATCAAAAATGACAAAACAGAATTGGTAGGAACAGATACTAGAAGATTATCCATTGCCTATATTGAGAATCAAAGTGAAAATGAGATAGATATAATTATTCCTAAAAAAGCTATCTTGGAAATACAGAAACTTTTTATAAACGAAATTGAAATCTATTATGACGAGACCAACTTAGTCATACAAAACAAAAATTACTACTTTTTTACTAGATTAATAAATGGTAATTTCCCCAACTATGAGAGAATTATTCCTAGAGATATAAAACACCATATCAGACTTCCCAAAAAAGAGATGGTAGATGCCATTAAGATGATCACTACCATCTCTCAGGAGATCAAAATTACATTTAACAAAGAGTCCATAATTTTCAACTCTCTTGCAACTGACAATATTGAAGCGAAAACTGAACTCTTGATAGAGACGGGACTTGATAATTTTGAACTAAATGTCAATAGTCGCTATTTTTTAGATTTTATCTCGCAAATAGACGAGTCAGAGTTTGAAATTTTACTAAATGAGTCTACTCTACCATTTATTTTAAAGGATAAACAATTTATAACCGTTATAATGCCAATTATTGTTTAACTTTAGGAAGTGTGAATGTCAACTAATAAAACCAAATACATATTTGTTACAGGGGGAGTATTAAGCTCTCTAGGAAAAGGAATTACTGCTGCTAGTATAGGAACTCTACTTAAGCACTCGGGATTTAGAGTAGGTGTTCTTAAGTTAGATCCTTATATCAATGTCGATCCAGGAACTATGTCACCATTGGAACATGGTGAAGTCTTTGTGACTAAAGATGGAGCTGAAACAGACTTAGATTTGGGACACTATGAGCGATTTTTAGATAACAATCTAACTCAAAATAATAACTTTACAACTGGCCAAATATATAAAACTGTCATTGAGAATGAACGAAGAGGAAAATATCTAGGCAAAACCATTCAGATTGTACCTCATATTACAAACGAGATAAAAGAGAGAATCATATTGGCAGGAGAGCCAAAGGATATATTGATTGTTGAGTTAGGTGGCACAACAGGAGATATGGAAGGTATGCCTTTTTTAGAGACTATCCGTCAGATGAGACATGAGCTGGGTAGTAGTAGCATCATGAATATCCATGTAACCCTTCTCCCTTATATCCGTACAGCGGGAGAGATAAAAACTAAACCAACACAACACTCTGTACAAGAACTTCGTCGTATAGGTATTACTCCTCAAATGCTTATTCTTAGAAGTGAAACTAGAGTTCCAACTGAGATTAAAAAAAAGATAGCCTATACTTGTGATGTTGATAATGAATCAGTTATAGAGGCTATAGATGCTCCTACAATCTATGAAGTACCTCTCAATTTTATGGCACAAGATATACTAAAGCCAATATCCAAACAACTAGAGCTTGGTAATCTGAACCCAAATATGCAAAAATGGTCAGACTTGGTTCATAAGATTATTGAACCAAAAAAGAAAGTAACCATAGCCTTTGTTGGAAAATATTTAGATCTTAAAGAGTCTTATAAATCACTAACAGAAGCACTTATTCACGCTGGAGCTAATCTTGACGCTGAAGTTGAGATAAAATGGGTGGATAGTGAAAAAGTAGAGAATAATGGTGCTAGAAAATTCCTCATTGACTGTGCAGGTGTTTTGGTGGCAGGTGGCTTTGGAGAACGAGGTATTGAGGGTAAAATTCAAGCAATTCAATATGCGAGAGAGAATAAAATCCCATTTTTAGGTATCTGTCTAGGTATGCAACTAGCGATGGTCGAGTTTGCACGAAATGTTCTAGGTCTAAAAAAAGCAACCTCTGTAGAGTTTAACAAAGATACAACAGATCCGATTATCTTTTTGATTGATGAGTTTATTGATTTTGCAGGTACTAAACAGATACGAACCACCACCTCCCCTCTTGGAGGAACAATGCGTCTAGGTGAGTATGAGTGTAACACCAAAGAGAATTCACATCTTAGAGAAGCGTATGGTGCTTCTACTATTTTTGAGAGACATAGACACCGATATGAGGCCAATCCTGCATATAGAGAAAAACTAGAGTCCAAAGGGATGATTATTACAGGTGAATCAGATGGTCTAATCGAAGCGGTAGAGATATCTGATCACCCTTGGTTTTTGGGAGTACAGTTTCACCCTGAATTCACATCTCGACTACAAAATCCAAATCCATCTATATTAGCTTTTGTAAAAATAGCACTAAATTCAAATAAATAGACAAAGAGAAGAATGACCTACCCTCCTATAACCGCAACACAAATAGATCAAAAGATTAAGTCTCGTTTTGCCAAAGAGGGTTTTCTCTCTTTAGCTAACCTCCCTCACCCCTCTACATTCAAAGATATGGATAGAGCAACAAAACGAATTGTCCAAGCGATATATAACCACGAGAAGATAGTACTTATCGGTGACTATGATGTAGATGGAGTTGTCTCTACCACGCTAATGAAGCTTTTTTTTGATGAGATAGGTGTAGAGTTGGAGTGGATCATTCCGAACCGTTTTAGGGATGGTTATGGGCTTTCTGTGAACCTAATTGGCCACATAAAAGATTATGATTTGGCCATTACTGTTGATAATGGTATCTCAGCAGTAGAAGCTTCACTCCTCTGTGAGGAGCATAATATTGAGCTAATCATTACCGATCATCACCTTCTCCCAAAGGTTTTACCTACTGCTTATGCTATTATCGATCAGAAGCAAGAGGAGTGTGATTTTCCTTATGATGAAGTGTGTGGAGCTCAGATAGCTTGGTATCTGATTGCCTCGCTCAATAGAGCATTAAATAGCTCTGTAGATACCAAATCCTATCTTGGATTGGTCTCTATAGCCATTATTGCAGATATGATGCCTCTACAACATATCAATCGTGCTATGGTATTGGCAGGGTTACAACTCCTCAATAGAAGCGACCTTCCTGCAATCAAAGCCTTTAGAGAGAAACTAGATAAAGAGGCACTCACTGCCGAAGATATAGGCTTTCAGATCGCTCCTGTACTCAACAGTGCTGGAAGGATGGATGATGCAAAGTGGTCAGTTGAGTTTCTGATGAGTTCAAATATCTATGATGCAAGAGTTCGACTAGATCGACTAGTAGCGTTTAATGAAGATCGAAAAGCAACAGAGCAGAGAATCACAGAAGAGGCTCTAGCGATGGTAAATCCCGATGACAAAGTGATAGTCGTAGCAGGTGAATCATGGCATGAAGGGGTTGTCGGTATCGTCGCTGCAAGAGTGGGACGAGCATATGAAAAACCAACTATCATCTTAACCAAAAGTGAACATGGTGACCTCAAAGGGAGTGGACGAAGCTTTCATGTCTGTAATCTTTTTAAGATCACACAAGGGTGTCGAGATCTTCTAAATAAGTTTGGTGGACACCATGCAGCTATCGGTCTAAGTCTACCTGTGAATAACTTAGATGCCTTTAGAGAGAGACTACAGCTAAACTATTTGGCCGAGAACTACAACGAAGAGATTATTGACCCTGATATACTAGGAGAGTTGAGTTTTTCACATATAGACTTTCACCTTGTGAATATGATGAAGGCTTATGAGCCATATGGACAAGAAAATAGCCGTCCAAAGTTCATTACAACTTCAGTTGTGATTGAAGATGTGAATAACATGGGAAAAGATAAAGAGCATAGAAGATTCACTTTTTCACATAGAGGAGTCCTTCAACAGGGTGTTCTCTTCAAGACAAAAGAAGTTTTTCACATAGGACAAGTGGTAGATATAATCTATGGAATCAATGAGAATCACTTCAACAATAGAGTGACCCTTCAATTAATGATTGAGAAGATTATCTAATCTATTTAAATTTCAAAAAATGAAGGAAAAAAATGTTTAAAACTACTGTAGCCGTAGGATTGATCTCCCTATCTCTATATGCAAATGCTAAAGATACAGAGATACCTCAACTTAAGATGTATGCGTGTGGGATTACAAGAGTTGCTTTTATCAAAGAGTTGACAAAAGCATTCGAACA
>Ga0256827_10000509_pt1 | contig 24235 bp, 24 predicted proteins | sample CV84metaG_FD_185977 | JGI IMG/M metagenome (GOLD analysis project Ga0256827, IMG submission 185977) | Hydrothermal vent microbial communities from East Pacific Rise, Pacific Ocean - CV84 | ecosystem: Environmental > Aquatic > Marine > Hydrothermal vents | place: Pacific Ocean: East Pacific Rise...
TTGATATTATTTTTATTATAACAAAGGATTTTAATGCGTTTACATTTTAAACATCTCTCTATGGTTGTTGCTTCGGTTGTATTGATCGGCTGTGGTGGGGGCGGTAATTCGGCTCCAGCAAATGAAAATTTAGCTAATGATAGTACAAGTAATCCTCCCAGTAGTGGAGGGACAGAGACTTCATCCTCAAAAACCATAACTATTAGTAAAGATAACCAAATTGAAAGTTTGGGAAAAGAAAAAAATACTCATGTAATTGTAAATATAGGCAACACTCCTAAAAGCCTTTATATCCTTTTAAGTAACTACAGTAAAACCAATACGGCATCATCAAGTATTACGCATAATGCAAAAGTAATTTCAACGGCAAAGAGTAAAAAACTTTTATCTACTTCTATGATGCCGGATCAACCTCAAGTACTTCATGCTCCGGCATATATTCAAGCATTCAATTCTAATGTTAAAGTACTGCTTCAAAAAAGTAGTAACACTGAATACCAAGCTAAAAGTATAGCAGTAACTTCAAGATCAGATAAAAATGTAGGAGATACAAATACTTTCTATACGAGTACTACTGATACAGGTTCTCAGACAGAAGCAACATTAAAAAAGATAGTTTCAGATGTTACTACATCATTTGGATCTAAAACACTTAATATCTGGGTCTCTGATGATAGTTTTGGCAGTGGTTGCTCAAAAAGTAAATGTGTCACTCAAACTATGGTAGATGAATTGGCAAATACTTTCTTAAAAACAGGTAGTGATAACGATATTTATGACTGGGTTACCAATATTTTTGGTGAAGAGTGGGAAAGTAATGCTCAATCACAATACAGTAATCTGATTAGTAAAAATGATGAGATAACTATTTTACTTACAGATATTGATAATGATAACAAATCAAATGGTGGAACTATAGGATATTTTTGGTCGAAAGATAATATCAAAAAATCTGAAGTGAGTGGGTCTAATGAAAGAATTATGTTCTATGCTGATGCCGTGATGTTTGCTAACACGAGTAATGGAGATTTTTGGCAAAAAGAAATGTACTCAACCCTTGCACATGAATTTCAGCATATGATCCACTTTTATCAGAAAACAGTTTTACTTGAGACGATAGATGACACATGGATCAATGAGATGCTCTCTGAGACAACTGAAGATCTGATAGCTACAAAAATACAGCATACAGGACCAAGAGGTGTTGTGTATACGGACGGAAGTGCTGGAGAGAGCGGTAATACAGATGGAAGATACCCGTTATTTAATGAAAATAATACTCTTTCATTAACATCTTGGAAGAATACTTTGACTGACTATTCTAAAGTAAGTGCTTTTGGTACTTTTTTAATACGCAACTATGGTGGAGCAAAAGTCTTGCATGATATCATGGATAATAAGAAAGAGCATGAAGATGCAATTGAAGTTGCTACAGGAAAAACTTTTGATACGCTACTTAACGAGTGGGGTATTGCTGTATTGTTATCTGATAATGAGAACCTAGAAAATACACCGTTTTATAATACCGGAGATTTTACACCTGATACATACAAAAATAGTACCTACCAATTGGGTTCGATAAATTTCTTTAACTATGATCCACAACCAACGATACAAACGACAGCAGGAACAGTACAACCTCAAGGAAATTACTATTATAAAATAGGTGATAATTTAACAGGCACGGTGACCATAGATCTTTCATTAAATGGTACAACAGAGGCTACATTGATAGCCAAATAGAGAGGAGTATAGCTATTATGAAAAAACATTTTATTATTGGAGCTGTAACATTAGGAGTGGTTATGGGATGTGCACAAAATGGAGATCTGGAACTTGAAGGAGGGCTTTATATGAAAGGGTCTGCTCCACACAGCTATTTGGTCATTGAAGATCAAAAAAGCCATAAAAGCTATAAGATACAAAATGCAAAAAGTTTTAATCTGGGAAAGAGACAAAAAGAAGTAGTCAAAATTAAAGCAAAGCTCATCAAAAAAGCCATAGCTCCCGGCTGGCCTGCTGTGGTGAAAGTAGTAGAGGTTAAATAGACCTCTACTTATTTAGATTCACTTTTCCTTATAATGTCTGCACCTAATGCAGCCAATTTCCCCTCTAAGTCATCATAACCACGATCTAAATGATAGATACGTCTTACATTGGTTGTACCTTCTGCTACCAGTGCTGCAAGAACAAGTGCGGAAGAGGCCCTAAGGTCTGTTGCCATGACATCAGCACCGTAAAGCTTTTCTACGCCTTTTACTGCGGCAGTGCTACCCTTGAGCCAAATATCGGCTCCCAAACGGTTGAGTTCACTCACGTGCATGAAACGGTTCTCAAAGAGACGCTCTTCTATGAGGCTTTCTCCTTCTGACATGACTGCTACAGCCATAAATTGTGCCTGCATGTCTGTAGGGAAACCAGGGTACTCAATGGTAATAAGATTCACCGGTTTAAGGTCTGCAGTAGGGTAGATAGTAATACTGTCTTCTTTAAGATCAAACGTACATCCCATAGACTCTAATTTATCAATAGAAGCTCTGATATGCCCATGATCAACTTTATGAAGTGTGATACTGGAGTTGGTAATGGCACCTGCACAGAGATAGGTTCCTGCCTCAATACGATCAGGGATGATCTCTACAGTTTTAAAGTTCAGGGTTTTACCGCCTGTACCTTCTATGCTGAGTTCATTGCTTCCTATACCTTCGATCTTTACACCGGCATCCGCGATCATTTCACAGAGTTGAACGACTTCAGGCTCTTTTGCTGCATTGACAATGGTTGTAGTACCATGTGCTAAAGCAGCTGCCATAACGATGTTCTCTGTACCGCCAACGGTGATCTTGTCAAAGATGATCTTTGCACCTTGCAGACCATTAGGGGCTTCAGCACGCACATAGCCACCTTTGATCTCTATGTGGGCACCCATAGCTTCCAAAGCTTTAAGGTGAAGGTCGATAGGACGCTGCCCGATGGCACATCCTCCCGGTAGACTCACTTCACATTCACCAAATCTTGCAAGCAGGGGACCCAGTACCAGAATGGAAGCTCTCATCTGTGAGACGATCTCATACACCGCTTTGGTTGAAGTGATAGAACCGTTATTAATATGTGCAACTGTTCCCTGATGGTCCACTTTCCCACCAAGCATGGTCAAGAGTTTCAATAGTGTACGGATATCAACAACATTGGGAAGGTTGGTAAGCGTAACTTCCTTATCACTCAATATCGTTGCAGCAATAATAGGTAGGGCAGCATTCTTTGCTCCACTGATCGTTACACTTCCGCTTAATTTCTTTCCACCGTTGATCTGTAAATAATCCATCCGTATTTCCTCTTTATATATTGAAAAGGATTCTATCTAAAGATTGGTTAAGGGGAGAAGATAAAGAATAAATATTATAAAATATTAAATTATTATTTTTAATTTTACATTAAAAAATAGAAAAATTAATATTATTCACTATAATTTAAACTCTCTATTAACTAATATGAGTTACAATATTTTCTAATATATAATTTTTATGTGGTTTAAAGCCCCATATAAAGGGAAATCATGTCAAGTAGTTTAGATAAACTAAAAGCACTTACCAGCCGTTTGGAAGAGAAATTAGAGCAGAAAGAAACTGTTACTGAGCCTTTTGAAAAAGAAGTAACTAAGAATAAAAAAGCATCTGTTGAAAAACCTGCAAAAGAACCTGCTGTTGCTAAAAAAGCATCTACTTCAAAAGTAAATGTAAGTTCAGATGATGTGCGTAGAGAGAATATTTTACGGGTAAAAGAACTTTACGAAAAGCTCAAGATCTTTGAAAAATCCCCTGACTTTGATAATATCTTTATCTATAAAGCAATGAACCTTTCGGGTATCGGATTGAAAGAAGAAGATTTTGGTGAAGTACGTGAGGGGAAATATATTCAGATCATTGCTATTACCTATGAGCCGGATAAGAACGGTAAAAAGAAAGCCAAGAATATCTCTTTAGGATATTTTGGGAAAGCAGAAACATTAGATAATACATTAAAAAATGAGATCATCGAATTTGTATTGCGTTGGCGTTATGAAAAAGCTTTCCAGAATGTTGAACACTATAAAGATCTTATCGCAAGAGTTGAAACAACTTCTGATACACTATTCTAATATTTATCTACAAAAATTCGGTGGCAGAGCCTGCTAGAGCTCTAATCAAAATTTTGTTACAATCATACTCTTAATTTACTACCTAGGATAAACATGCATCTTGAGTTAACACCCGAAGCACTTTTAGCACAACTTGGTTATACAAAAACTGAACAAACATTGAACCAGATGAATGATATCATTGAAAATACAGAGGGGTTTGATAAGTTTTCACAGCATATCCCGTCATTTAATGATGCTTTGGCTGTAGAAAAAGGCTTTATTGCTATGTCAAATTCTGAAAATTATCTTAAAATTAAATGTGATGAAGATATCTCTGCAGATAATCTTTCCGCATTTACAGCGTTGGTAAAGCACTGGGCAGAGAAATATAAACTTGAACTCAAACAAGTAGCCAATAAAAATACTTATTACATCATCGGTCACAAATAATTTGCCACTTAGCTCTCTCAATGCTGAGCAGCTGAGTGCTGCAACGGCACCTTTAGGACATAACCTTATCATCGCATCGGCTGGAACGGGAAAAACCTCTACGATTGTAGGGCGTATTGCCCATCTGTTACAGAGTGGAATAGAGCCTTCAAATATTTTACTGCTGACATTTACGAACAAGGCTGCCGGTGAGATGCTCTCTCGACTGGAGCGTTATTTCCCAAAGAAGGTAGTCTCAAAGATCATCTCCGGAACATTCCATGCAGTGAGCTACCGATGGCTTAAAGAGTTACATCCCCATCTAGCACTTAAGCAACCCTCAGAACTTAAAACACTCTTTAGAAGTATTTATGAGAAGCGGAATTTTGAACGTATGAATCTGCCTTTGGCACCCTTTTCAGCAACCTATCTTTACGAGATGTACTCCTTGTATCAAAATGCCTCTTTAGATAGCTTTGATACGTGGTTTTTAGAAAAATATCCTGAACATGAAGTGCTTATGGATGCCTATACGGATATCACTGAAGAGTTTGAAAGAGAAAAAATAGATTATGGTTTTGCCTCTTTCAACGACCTTCTTTTACGTATGAAGAAGCATCTTGCAGAGCATACCATCCCTTTTGAAGAAGTGCTTGTAGATGAGTATCAAGATACCAATACCCTACAGAGTGCTCTGATAGATGCACTTAAACCCAAATCTCTTTTTTGTGTAGGGGATTATGATCAGAGTATCTATGCATTTAACGGTGCGAATATTGAGAACATCGCTACCTATTCGAAACGCTATCCTAATGCAGAAGTTTTTACCCTTAAGACGAACTACCGCTCCACAGCACCCATTCTCTCGCTGGCAAATAGGGTCATAGAGAAAAATGAGCGGATCTATCCTAAAAAACTGGAAGTAGGAAGGCATGGTAAAACACATCCTCCCAAGCTTCTTATGTATAATGATCTTTTTGAGCAGTATCAGGCTATTGCACAGAGTATTAAACATACCCATGTTCCTAACAGTGACATTGCTGTGATCTTTCGCAATAACTCCTCTGCTGATGGGATAGAAGCGAGTCTGCGAGAGTTGGGGATCACGTGTAAAAGAAAAGGGGGTACAAGCTTTTTTGATGCCAAAGAGATAAAATTCCTGCTTGATCTTCTCTCTTTACTGGTGAACCCTAAAGATATGATGGCTTTTATCCATGTGTTTGAATATGCAAGTGGGGTAGGCTCAGCCCTTTCAAAAGAATTTTTTCAATGTTTCTTGCATTTTGGTAACGGCAGTTTTATGCAGGGAGTACTTTACCCACAAGTGTACGATCTGCCTAAGCTCAATCCGAAAAAAAATGTACAACTCGGTCTTTTTGATGATGACCATGAGATAGGCTCTGCTTCACGGTTTAAACATTTGGATCTTCCGCATCATATCAATGCACATCCTCTTTTGAAACACCCGAAGATCATACAAGATGGTGTGAAATTCTTTAAAGATTTCCACACACTTATGAGTGCATTGAAGCAGCAAAATAATCCGGCAGAGATACTACAAACAGCCATCTCTTCCCAACTCTATCATGGGATCATTGAGATGCTCTCTACACAAAGAGGAAGACTCAAGTCCGGTGAAGTTGATGAGGAGAAGAAAAAACTCTCACGTGAACGTATACAGCGTAAAGCAAGACTTTTACTTGATCTCTCTGCTCAGTACAAAGCACTGGATCGTTTTGTGAATGCTATGATTCTGGGAGGTGGAGAGTTGAGTGAAGGTGAGGGAGTAAACCTACTTACGGTACATGCCTCTAAAGGGCTTGAATTCCCTGAAGTCTATGTGGTTGATCTGGTAGATGGACGTTTTCCCAACAGAAAGATGATGAGTTCCATTGAAGAGGAGAGAAGACTCTTTTATGTGGCAGTGACACGTGCCAAAGATAAACTCTATCTCTCTCTGGCTAAATTCGACAGAGTCAAAAAAATAGACTATAAACCTTCACAGTTCCTTCATGAAGCAAATCTCATTAAGGGTGAATTTGTGGAACCTGAGGTGAAAGAGAAAAAACCAAAGAAGAGAAAAGAGGAAGATTCTTAATTTCCCAATCTTTTATCTCGAATACTCATCTGCTTGCTTCCTTTATCAACAGAGATATCAAAAAGATCTATCTCTTTAATAAGATTACTCAGCTTTTTGTAACCGAAATTGATAGGGGAGAATGAAGTGGAGTTATTGATGTAGGCACCAATATCTGCAAGGTTTGCCCAACCATACTCATCCATCGTGTGATCCACAGCATTTCGCAGTACATTGACCAACCAAGTGTCTCCTCGCATTTCTTTACCACTTTTGCGTGTAGGAGCCTCAGTAACTGTACCTTCTTCTGTATTTTTATTTGATGTTGCCATAAGTTTTTCGGTAAAGATGAACTGTGAACATGCTGCCATGAAAGGTTTAGGGGTCTTTTTCTCTCCAAAACCGAAAACTTTAATACCTTCAGCCTGTACACGCATCACCACAGGAGTAAAGTCTGAATCACTGGTTGCAAAGGCAAATGCATCTATATCTTTGGTATGTAGCAGGTCAATTGCATCGATGGTCATAAGGATATCTGTAGCATTTTTATTACGAGAATAGTCAAACTGCTGGATGGGCTTAATAGCGAACTCAAGCAGCTTGTCTTCCCAGTTCTTTAGATTGTCTTTTGTCCAGTTCCCATACGCTTGGCGTATATTCACAATGCCATATTTACTTAGTTCATTAATGATCCCTTCTATAGAACGGTGTGAAATATTGTCACAGTCTATGAAAAGGGCAATGTGGTCTTCTTTTTTTGCCATAGAATCTTCTTTTTTAAATTATTATACCATAAGCATACTATGGGGATTCAAGCTTGAAATATCCTAAATAGTTTTTAATACTTCTGCCTGAGTGTACCCAGTTCTCTATGCCGCCTTTGAGATTGACAACATTTTTAAATCCTAAGTCTTTAAGCGTCTTTGCTCCCATTAAACCTCTGGCTCCTTTAAGACAATAACATACAATAAGATGATCACTCATATCTACCAGCTTATTATCTACGGCAAATTCCAGCTTTCCTCGAGGTATGGTAAAGACCGTTTTTGCCGGTATGATCCCTGAAGCAAACTCATCACCTTCTCTTACATCAATTAAGACCATATTTTCAAGATCAATAGCATCTATCTCTATCTCTTCTATTTCTTTTTGAGCACTGATCAACAATTCTTTGAGCCGACCTTTTATCAGGTCGATATTACATCGTTCATAAAATCGCTTCATCTGTTCAGTTTGATTCATCATATAATCCTTTTTGTAAAGTGTTTATATTTAAGTATAGCACTATTAAAAGGTAAAGGTAAAGAACTTTTACAGCTCTTTAGGTTTATAGTAGGACATGGTACTTCTACCGAACTTTTTGCGTTTTATAAATTTCAGTGCACCTATGTGCTCAGGCATGTCTAAATTTGTCATATGCTCAACAACTACCAATTCACATACATCTGGTTCTATACTTTCTATAAGGGCAATAGTCTTGTCATAGATGTCATCCATCCCATCACGTGTAGAAAAAGGTGGATCAAAATAAAAATAGGTTTTTTTATCTGTTCTTTTGACCATCTCATACACAGTAGCAAACTTCTCAAAGCTGTCACCGTAAAAAGCATGGCATCTACTTGGATCTGTCTTCTTGATGTTTGACTCTAAAGAACGAAAGGCTGTTTTATTGTACTCCATGAAGTAGCACTGTTCTGCTCCTCGGCTAAGTGCTTCAAGTCCTACGGAACCACTCCCTGCAAAAACTTCTACAAAGTTTTTACCGATAATATCAAATTGGATCGTATTGAAGAATGACTCTTTAAGGATGGACTTTGAACTTCGTGTAGTAGAGATATCGGGTATCTCTATCTTTTTACCTTTGAAGTCACCTGCAATGATGGTTGTGGTAAATATTTTTATTTTCTCTTTATGTTTCATATCGGTATTTTATCTTATTTTGCTTGTAGGGCAGGTGTCTCTTTCCACCAATATTTTAAAAATTTACTATCTTTTGAAGTGTATTGATTAGCTTTGCTCTCTCTTTTACATCTGCACGTTCTTTTCCCGGTTCAGTGGTGGTGATGATCGTTCGTCCCGTAATCAATTTTGTCCCATCATTCTTTCGTATACCCCAGTAGGTATGCATTACCACAGGCTCTCCTTTATACTCTCCCAGATAAAGTACAATGTGTCCTGGTACATAAAGCAAAGAACGAAAAGGTTCTGCTTTGGAGATAATAGTTCTTTTTTTAATCTCTTTTGCTAAGCCTTTGATCTTGATCGTATTCCCGTCTTTCGCCTGCTTAGAGGAGTTACGACGTAAAAAGATACCAAATGCACCAAGAAAATCTCTCGTAGTAGCAGAACAGTCACGACACTCATAACTTCCACCCCAGCCATAAGGTTCTCCATAAAATTCTTTTGCCAACATCGCTACATTTTTTGCTGTGAAGGGAAGTGGTTTTTTAGCAATGATATGTGGTGTAGCAATTTTGACGTTATGTATACGGGCTTGTCCTTTTGCATTGCGTCTTGCTGTTAAGTAACTCACTCCATCTTTACCTATGGGGAAGAGAGCCCCCAGTTTAACTAGGGAAAAAGATCTTTTTTTATCATCGTAGAGTCGAAGGTTATCTTTAATGGTCATAGCATAGGTATTATTTTTAAATGCTTTGATGAAGTGATCACTTACCAAAGCCAGATCAACAACTTTGACCCAGCCAAAAGAGTAAGAGGCTCTTACATAGGCCCATCGTCTATCTTTAGAGAAGTGTGAAATGTAAAGCGGTACGTTAATGTGTAAAGCAGAATTCTGATTATAGTCAAAAGGAAAACCTTCACCGACACGTTTGGGATCGCGATAAAATGCTGTAGATGTAGGGAGGGCTTTTACATTTGTACGCCTAATAGTGATAGCTTTATATTTTTTACTATCAAGTTGATCCATTTGGGCATTTCTTAGCCATTTGTTATATCGATAAGGAGGAATAACCTTTCCGTTTTCCCTATATATGGGCTTCTTTGTCACGAAGCGGGTCTCCCATCCAAAATCTTCCTTAGCAATATCTATCTGTTTCAAATCCCATGGTTTAAAGTATTTTTCATTGAACTCTTTGTCCCATTTTTTCTGTTCCCATGTAGAAAAACTTTTTATCTGTTTTGCATAAAAAGCAGGATCTTGAGGGATATTTTTCATATCTGCCACTACACCTTTAGGCATACGGTCTATTTTACTTTTGGGACGTGTACCTGTTTGAAGTGTATAGTCTGCATAAAGAGTACTAGAAGAAAAGAGGAAGAGGGTGACTAAAGCGATTGTTTTATACATGTTTGATTCTCTATTTTTTAAATTATCATAGTCTATTTTAGTTAATGGTTGGTGTACTACCGGTGTAATGCATACCTAAACCACTCTCTTCACCCAATATGATCTCACTCTCATTAAAAGTTATGTTGCTTTTGACAGGGTGTGATGCCAAAAGACTCACTGCATCAAGGTCAATCATAGTAATAATGTCCGCTTTTGCAGAAGCTACATGTACCCCTGCTGCTACAGAGATAGGCCCTTCCAACATACAGCCTATCATACACTTGGTGTCAAAACTTTTACAGAGATCTGCCAAAGCCAAAGCTTGGCTGATACCGGCTGTTTTTGCCAGTTTGATATTGACATAGTCTATCGCCTGCATCTCTAAAAGTCTTTGTGCATCTTTCAGTGAAAAGATAGATTCATCTGCAAGTAGTGGTGTTTGTACTCTTTCTTTAATGTATTGAAGTCCCTCTATATCATCTGCTGCTACAGGCTGTTCTATAAACTCGGCAATGATATCTTTGCTCTCTAATGCTTGCAGCAATGCTACACTTTGCTGTGCTGTCCAGCCTTGGTTTGCATCGAGTCTTAGACGGATGTCATTCCCTAATGCATGATGTATGGCGATCACACGTTCTACATCTTTTTGAGGATCGTCACCTATTTTTATTTTAAGTGTATCATAGCCCAAAGTTACTGCATCAAGGCTCTCTTCTATCATCTTATCTATTTCATTCATGCTTATGGTGATGTCTGTGCTGAATTTGGTTTGTGTTCCCCCAAGCATTTTGTAGAGTGGAAGGTTTGCAGCTTTTGCCTTAAGGTCATAGAGGGCTATCTCAAGAGCAGATCTGGCAGTGGTATTGGCTTTGATGCTGTGATGAAGCGTAAAGTGCAAGGTATCAAAATCTTCTATGATATCTTTATCTAAAAGCATGGGTGTAAGAAATTCGATCGCAGAGATCATAGAGCCTATCGTCTCGCCTGTGATCTGTGGTGTAGATGCCCCCTCACCATAACCAAGCGTACCATTATCACATTCAATGATGACTACAAGGTCTTCAAGTGTATCTACACGACGCAAAGAGGTAATGAAGGGGTTCTTTAACGGTGCTTTGAGTATCGTTGTACGTATGTTTGTTATTTTCATGAACTAGGCTAGTGTTTCCATTGCCTCGATCTCACGCAACTTGGCTCCCAGATTCTTGATCTGTTTCGCAAGTGTTTCTCTTTTTTCCAAGATCTGTCCTTCATCAAAGGTATCTTCAGCATATTCAAGATCTTTGGCATAGCTTTTATACTCTTTAAGAAGTTCTGCTTTTAAAGCTTTATATTTTTCTCTGTTCTCTAACTCTGATTTTTGTTCATCTGTTAATGTTCTCATTGTTGTACCCTTTGTATTGAACTCTCTTTATTATCACTTTTATTGTGTATGAATTGTGATATTGTAGCAAATTATCCCGCGAGTATCTCTAAAATTTTCCCAACCATCAATCCTCCGAATGTACCGACAATATAGCCCATCATTGCCATGAGTACACCTATGGGTATGAGTGCTTTTGAATAGGCAGAAGCGAGAATAGGGGCAGAAGCTACCCCGCCTATATTTGCTAAAGAGGCTACCCCTAGACTAAAAAGGTCAAGTTTGAAGAGTTTGGCAAAAAGAACCATTACTGTCACATGAATGGCAATGATCATGAACCCCGCTACAATGTAGAGTGGGGCTTGTGTAAGTTCTGTAAAGTTAGCACGGCTTGCGATGAGTGCAACTATGAGATAGAGCATCATATTGCCCAGCTCCATAGAACCTGCTACTTTAGCCAAAGGTGTCATTGCCATAACTATGCCTGCAAGGGTTGCAAGTATGACTACCCATGTTGTCGTTGTTAAAAAAGAGGTTGTAGGCAGATAGCCGGCAAACCATTGGCTTAGTGCAGAAACAAAGAGGGCAACACCCAGTAAGAAGAAGAGAGATTCAAAGGTTATTTTCTTTTTCTTCTCTTCATTGAGTGCTAGTTTCGCACCGACTTCATCGATGATACTTGTGTCTGCTTTGCTCCAGAGGTTGAATTTTTTAGCAAATGGTACCAGTGCAAGCAGTATCATCACCCAGATTGCATAATCTATAGAGTCTATGAGCAGGGCATAGCCCATTTTGGAGTCAGGTACATTCAATGCACCTTGAATGGCAACCATATTACCCGTTCCTCCCATCCAAGAACCGCTTAGTGCAGCAAAGGCTTTCCAGCTATCTACTTCAAAATAGCTATGAAGGAGGGCAAAGGTACCAATGAAGCCTAGTGCTATACTTACTGAAGCCAGAAAAAAGGTTAATAGCATTTTTTTTCCAAGTTTAAAGATTTCTCTCATATCTGCTGAGAGAAGCATAAGGAAGATCATTGCAGGTAGAAGGTTGGATTTAACCGCTTTATAGGTGGCTGTGACAGACTCACTTTTTTGCCATAGACCAAAGGTAGACAAAAGCATCACCGTAAAATAGAGTATGACGATCGCAGGTAGATATTCAAAGAGTTTGTGTTGGCTTTTCTTTTCAGTATAGACAATGCCAGAAGCTATCATCATTAAAATAGCAAGGTAGGTAAATCCATTTTCAATCATTCAGTCTATCCTCTTGATATTATAAAATATAGGGTATAAAAAGTTTACTTTTTCTTCTGTATTGATCATAAGCTTCATCATGATCCATCCAGAGTGACTCTTCTTTAAGTGCCTTAAACACCAGTACAAGTATGAGAAGTGCAAATAAGACAACTTCAAGTACAGTAGGGGTACTGATGAGTAGTGCAAACATCATTATGATAACAGAAGTGTACATAGGGTGCCGAATAAATTGGTAGATCCCTGTAGTAATAAGCTGTGAATTCTCTTTAAGTTTGGGTCTAATGTGAAAATTACCGAGTTGATTGTGATTCAATGCCCAGAGTCCAAAACTCAGTCCCATAAGAAAAACAGGCAGAGCAAAAGTATCATCTAAAAATGCTTGCAGACCTTTTGAAAAATAGATCATCAAGGCTATAAGTCCGAACTGTAGTACTACAAGGAGTTTAGGATACATACATACCATCCAGCAGATCCAGACCTAGTGCCCGTATCTCTTTCACTTTATGAAACTGATATGTTTTAAAATATTTTGTTTTTGGCTCTAAAAGGTAGATGTTTTTATTGCAATGTTTGATATGTGTCTGTGTTTGATTATAGATGAGTAGACGCATGGATTTTTCAAACATTTCAAGTACATTGGATGTTTTGAAAAAGTTATCAGGCATCTCTTTCTCAAAAGCATTTTTACCCAGGACATCTACAGCCAAAACATCAGAAAAAGTGGCTTCATTCACTCCAAGATTTTCACAAAGGAAGCCGTCTCCATAGGTATTTCCTCCTATCACATGTTCATCAAATACACCGGGTATCGCCATGGTAGCAAGGATGGCATCTCGGATATAGACATTATCTCTAGCAGAAAAAACCCTTTTATCTCCGTTAAGTAGATTGGTAGCTACCAGTTTAAGCGGGATGATCGTCTCTTTCATTTTTCTATCACCGAAAAGTTTTTTGAAGATCTCTTCTATTTTACTGTTATCTACAAGAGCATTACCCGAAAATGAGAAGGTGACCCACTTTGAAACAGAAGAGAATGCCTTTATCTCTGTATGTATCTCTTTTTCTTTCATCCCGATAGCCATACAGGCACCGATGATACCGCCCATACTTGTACCGACTATCTCTTGAGGAGTAATATCATACTTCTCCAGATCAGCCAAAACACCCAAATGTGCAATACCCAGAGCACCACCACCTGAGAGTACCAATGTAAAATCATTTTTTTTGAGATCATTTATCATGAAAGTATTATAGCGTAAGTCACTCTTTGTACAAGTTTTCATTATGTTATAATCAATCTATAAAAGTCTCTAAGGAGTTTCCTATCAACGTTACGCCTTTACAGCAACTGATATTTACCTATTTACTAATACTCATAGGCGGTATTCTGGTTTTTTCTGCTGTGAGTCATATTCTTTATCAGAAACGTTCACCCAGCAGTATGATCTCATGGATCATGTCAGTATTTTTCCTCCCCTATATTGCTGTACCGCTCTATTTTCTTCTTGGCATACGTAAACGTGAATCTTCCCGTAAAAAAGAGTTTGTAACCTTTCATGAGATCAATAAATATATTCCTTATACATTGCATGATCCCCATCATGCACTACAAAATATATTGAAAAAAAACGGTATTCCCCCCGCAACAAAAGGAAATCTCTATGAATTGATATGTAATGACACCGTGGCTTACCACAGGATCCTTAAAGAGATAGAAAATGCCAAGGAGAGTATCAATATCTGTACCTATATCTTTGAGTTCGACAAAACCACTGAAATGATCTTAAATGCTTTGACAAAGAAGGCAGAAAAGGGAGTGAAAGTCAGACTTCTGATGGATCTGGTAGGATCAATAGGTGCTTATTTTAAGAAGAGAGGATTTAAAGCATTGACAGATGCAGGTGGAGAAGTTGCCTTCTTTACACCTATTTTAAAAAGACCGTTTCAGAACTATATCAACCTGAGGAATCACCGCAAGATCTACCTTTTCGATCAGATAAGTCTGCTTAGTGGCGGGATGAACCTTAGTGATGCGTATATGGGAGAAGCTGACGGAACAGAACGCTGGGAAGATCTGCTCTACTATCTGAAAGGTCCTTCTGTACATTATTTTTATCATATTTTTCATAATGACTGGGTCTATGCTACCAAGGAAGAGAAGAGTACAGCACTGCATATCCAAGAAGAGTATGAGGGAGAAAGCATTGTTCAGGTCGTTCCTTCCGGACCTGATATCCCTACAGATGCACTTTACGAATCACTTTTAAATGCCATCTATAATGCCAAAGAGCGTATTTGGATCGTCACGCCTTACTTTGTCCCTGATGAGAATATTGTACAGGCATTGGTGATCGCACAACACAAGGGTGTGGATGTAAAACTTATTACTCCCAAGAACTCCGATCATCTACTGGCAGATATGGGACGAAGTCCCTATATGAGAGAACTTGATGAAACAGGTGTAGATGTGGTTCTTTATGAGGGAAAGATGCTTCATGCCAAAGCAATACTGTTTGATCATGTAGGTGGTATGGTAGGCTCGGTCAATCTGGACAATCGCAGTCTTTTCCTTAACTATGAAGTCGTTGCTTTTGTCTACTCTGAAGAATTCATAGAGAGTCTTGAAAGATGGATGAAAACGCTCATGGACAATGCAAGCAGAGGTATGAAAAAACCTACCAAACTGCGTGAAGCTATGGAAAATATGATGAAAGTGTTCGCCCCCTTGCTCTGATGTTCATCCCCTCTATTCTTCATCATCGTTCCTGCCGTTTCACTTGTAACCCTTATATACCAGATACCTTTGGTGTCCTTTGTTGGAATGTTTATAAAAAGAACAGTAGGCATGTTGGGTTTAAACCTTATCTTCAAAAGCTTACAGAGGAAAAAAAGATAGATTTTCTTCTTTTACAGGAAGCCCATTTTAGAGATGACAGGCAGTTTACACTTCCGAATTTTACTTTTGATGCTGCCGCCAACTTGGAATTTAGAGGAGAGTTTTACGGTGTACTGAGTGCAAGCAGGGTAGAGTCAAAGAGTGCTCAGGCTTTTCTTTCAGAAGGAAGGGAGAGTCTCATCGGACCCCATAAGAGTCTGCTCCTAAGTGCATACCCCTTTGAAGACGGAAGTACACTTCTCATACTCAATGTCCATGCGATCAACTTTCGGGAGAACCAAGGTTATCACAAAGAACTTGAACGTTTTTTAGAGCTTATGAAAAACCATAAAGGTGCAATGATCATTGCAGGAGATTTTAACAGTTGGAATAAAAAACGTATAGAGAAGCTGCAGGAAGTAAGAGAAAAGCTTGGGCTACTTGCCGTACCGTTCAAACAGACAGACAAAATAAAATCTTTTATGGGAAATCATTTGGATTTCATTTTCTATAGAGGTGTGGAACTTTTGGAACAGAGTGTGATCGATGAGCCTGTACTTTCTGATCATAATTCACTCTATGCACAGTTTAGAAAAATACACTAATATCTCTCCACTTTTTCTTCACAATTATCTATTATTGTTTAGAAAATACCAAAGGAGAATAAGATGAATATCTATAGAAGAAAATTTATGCAGTATATGTCAATATTAGGATTTGTGGGTTTCTCCGGACTCTCTCTTCAGGCTCAACCTGTAAATAGCAAAAAGACTTTTTCTGATGTTGAAGGCTTTGATGACCCTATGTTTGACCCGGATGGTTGGCTCTAAAAGTCAACGGTTATTTTAATAGTCCGTAAAAATCCCTGGGAGCATCTACCTCAAAACATAAAGGTTTTTTGCTCTTAGGGTGCACAATACTTAGTCTTAGTGCATGAAGTCCCATTCTCAACCCTTTTGTCCCATAACGCTCATCCCCCACAACACTATGACCTAGCCATGCCATATGTGCACGTATCTGATGTTGCCTGCCTGTCTCTATGTTCACTTCAACTAAAGAGCTTTTACCGCTACTCTCCTGCACTTTATAGTGTGTAACAGCACGCTTTGCTTCAGGGTGTGCCCCCACATGCATACGGTACTCTTTCTCATCTAGTCTCAAAGGTTCACTGATCGTCCCTGTATATGCTTTGGGAGTTCCTTCTATGATGGCAAGGTAGGTTTTTTCTGACGCACTCCATTTGGACATTACTGCTTCTCTTACTTCTTTAGATGTTGCAAAGAGAAGTACCCCTGAAGTCTCTCTATCGAGTCTATGTACCGGCCAGAGTTTTAGAGTATTTTTACCTCGTGAGAGTTGCGTACGAAGCAGGGCGAGTGCATGTTGTCTGTTCTCTTTTGTCGTTCCCACAGAGAGGAGTCCGGCAGGTTTATTGACAGCAATGAGATCTTTGTCTTGATAGATAATTTCAAGCTTGCTTGTACTCTGTCTCAAGGCAGCAGATTTTTGAACAACGCCCACTTCTACCACATCACCGATGTTGAGTAGATGGTCATGTTTGGTCGTAACGACACCGTTTACTGAAACTGAGGCACCTTGCAGACGTTGTTTTACCTTCTTCTTTGACCAACCGACCAAAGAGGTAAAGAGAAATTCTAAAAGCTTTCCTTGCTGTTTTACTGTCTGTTTTTCTGCCATTTCTGCTTTTTCCTTTTTTTGTTACCTTGCATTGCTATTCTTTGCCAAAATATTTTGTATACAATGAAGTGTAGTATCCGCTTTCTTTGAGTTGAAGAAGGGTTTGATTTATTTTTTCAATATGAGGTGAATTCTCAGTAAACATAAAACCATAATTTTCATGGTTAAATGTTTTCCCTGTTATCATCATCCAGTCTGCCCCATCATGAGATGCATAATAGGAGAGTAGAGGATAATCAAATACTATGGCTTTGATTTTTTCATTTTTTAGGTCTTGATACATTTCATCAAGAGTGTTATATGCTATCGTCTTAATCCCATGTTTATTTAAAAACTTTTGATGAGAAGAGCCTTTGGTAACGCCTACTTTTTTACCAGATAAATCTTCGTAGCTTTGTATGTTACTTTTGAGTTGAGCGACTGTCATAGAAGTAGTAATCTTGGCAGTAAGCGTAGAAATAAAGAAAAGACTAGCCACTATCCATATGCCTGCCAGTATTCTGTTGAGTATTCTTTTTGATACATCCCCACCATCTAGTCCACCTGTGGTCATAACAAGAAATGCCCACCAAAATGCATCCCATATCCCATGCTTATATTCATCCCTAAAGTAGTCTACTTCACCTGCTTCTATATTGCGTTCAAAATACCATATGACATGTGCTACAAACAACAACACTAAAAATGCAATACTTAAAAATGTCAATATACCAGAATCAATAATAAGTGACCACAATGATACACTAGAACCTTTTTTGATAGCTATTGCCATACCTGATTCAAAGATACTATAAGAAAAGTTTGCCTTTTTTTCTCTGTCAGCCGTTACAGAAATATTGGCAACTGCCACATCATTTTGATGTACAAAGATACTGTTGGTTAGCTCAGAAAATGTTTTGCTCTCTTGCCATGTATAGTTTAGCTTAATTCTTTTAGCTATCTCTTCCCATAGTTCTACAGAAAATCCGGTTAATCTATCATTTTCATTATGATAAGAAAAAGGTATACGTTCAATGGTGGCAACTCTTAAACTCTCTTGTGCAGAGAGTTGAGATACAGAGAATAATATTCCCCATAATAGTAAAAATCTAAATAGCCTCATAGTTTACATTCCTCAAAAGATTATTTTTTCTTTCTTTTTTTCTCTTCTTCACGTTTCTTTTTCTGTGCAGCGTAAGTATATTTTCTCTTTTTATCGTAGTCTACATACCCTTTTTTCTCACGCAGTGACTTTTTACGAGGTCGTGCCTGACGAGGCTGTTTATCTGTGACTTCAAAGCCCTCATATATCTCACGTTTGACATTGATTTTCAAATGTTTTTCTATGCTGGAGAAAGCATTGTAGTCATGGATGGTCAGCAGAGTGATAACAGCTCCCTTATGGTTGGCACGTCCTGTTCGTCCGACTCTATGTGTAAAATCATCAGTACTTTGAGGCAAGTCATAGTTGATGACCAGTGGAAGTTCAGGGATATCGATACCCCTTGCAGCAATGTCTGTGGCTACCAGTACCTGAGTTTTCCCGCTTTTAAGCAGCGTAAGTGCTTTGGCACGTCCGCCTCTTTTGATGTCACCGTGGATGAGTGCAGTCCAGATCTCTTGAGACTTGAGGTACTCAAAAAGAGCATTGGCCGCCTCTTTAGAGTTGACAAATACCAATACCTGTGCTGCACCAAGATCTTTAACAAGCCTTGCTGTCAGTTCGGCTTTTCTCTTTTTGTCCACCTTATAGGCTCTATGCTTAATAAAGTTGACCACATCACGTCTGTTATGTACTTCAACGATGGCAGGATCACGCAGGAATTCTTTTGCCAGTTTTTTGATATTTTGTGAAATGGTTGCAGAAAAAAGCATCATCTGTTTGGGTTTAGTACAACTCTTAAGGATCATTTTGATCTCATTTAAAAAACCAAGATCAAGCATCGTATCGGCTTCATCTAAGATCACGGTATTGATATACTCAAGGTTGATCTTCTTGTCATGAATGAACTCTTGCAGACGTCCAGGCGTTGCTACTACGATGTCTACACCCTGTTTGAGTCTTTGTATCTGGTCGATCTTTTTAGAACCGCCTTGTACTTTAGCCGTTTGGATATCCATATATTTTGAAAAGGAGACAATATTGCGTGAGACCTGGTCTGCCAATTCAATGGTCGGTACGATGATGAGTGCTCTAGGTACTTTTCCCTCTTTTTTGACTACTTTTTGTAGTTTATGTAGTAGAGGAAGTACATAAGCAGCAGTCTTTCCTGTACCTGATTTGGATGCTCCTAAAATATCAAACCCCTTCATAGCAGGAGGGATGACTTTATTCTGTATAGCTGTAGCGTTCTCATATTTTTCATGAGCAATGGCTCTTAAAATGTCCGGATGCAGGTTTAGTTTTTCAAATGCTTTAATGGTGGTTCCTTTGGTACTATAAGAGGGTAATTATCGGGCGTATTATAGCGTAATTTGCAAAGGATTACGTGTGCACCTTACTTAGAGATACACACAGAAAGAAGTTTTATTGGTAATTGATGAATTTTGGAGCATGTTTGATCTTTGTACCGCTTACAGACTCCAGACCCATGACTTGTTTTGGTGTCATAAGTCTAGGAGTATCTTCATTGAAAAAGAGCTTAAATCCACCGGCGATCTTATCTGAAATATGTTGATTGTAGAGTGCATTGTAAATACCTATTTTTAATTTAGGTGAACCATGCCCGTCAAGATTCATGATCAGATCGATGTTCTTGTAGTACCTTACAGCACTTTTATTGCCTACCATACTTCCTCTGAACATATGTACTACAAGCATCTTTTTCTCAGTAATGCCGTTTGCTTTCATATAACTATTCATCTCAGCCTGTACCTGATTGATCCAATCTCCGGTTATGTGTCCTACTTTCTTCCCTGGACGTACATCAAGGTTACTCACTTCAAATTCCGGGTCAATGGCTAAATGTACATTATGATGTTTTAAGTACTTCAATACGGGTTTGATCGCCTGCATAGGTGTTTTCTCACCTAACTGAAGGTCGATAAAGAGTGCGAATCCTTCTTTTTCTGCTGCTTCAATATAAGGAATAAGTTTTTTACTGTTAAGATGGATAATATAATCTTTATGTCTCCCCGGTTCACTGGAGGCCAAACCGTAAATGATGTCAAATGCGGGAATAATATTATGGTTTCCCGTTGCTTTTTTATATGCAGTGACTTTTGCTTTGATGATCGGTTTGAGTTTTTCTATATGATGTTTGCCCAATACCCCTAATGAAGAGACCCCTGGACGTCCGTAGTAAGCAATGATCAGTTCATTATGCTTAGGTGTTTGTGCGGTGAGTTTAGGCTCATTTTTTAAGAGAGGATGATCTGCTGATGCTACTACGGTAAGCCCCAACAGTAGAGTTACACCCATCAAGGTAGTATTTATTTTTTTTATAAAATGGTTCATTTTTATTCCTAGTTTTAATATGGGAATATTATAACCCACTTTTGTCAAAAGTAAATATCATTTTTTCTGGGATGAAGTCTCTAAAATGATAAATGACTACCTTCTTCTTCGACCTCTATATCCACCACGGCTCCCGTTAGAGCTTGAGCCTCTTTTCCCTTTGGAGTGACAGGCATCACAGATGCTAAAGCGGTAGGAGAAGTCCAGTACTTTTCCACACCTTCTACATTTCTTTGTAAAGTGTCCTTGTCGTAAAGAATTTTCTATGAAATTGTTGAGTCTTACTCTGGCTTGTAAAGCTTTTTCCGTATCTTCAAAAATATCTGGGAATTTAAAGCTAAGCCACAGATAGAGTGATATCTCTCTTACCCTGTCTTCAGCATTGAGCAACATATCATTGGTCTGAGCAAATGCCGGCAGATCTCTTGGAGGGATGTAGAGTACTTTTCCTCCGGCTTCTATCTGGCGGATGTAGCGGTGGAAAACAGATTCAATGTAAGGGGAACTGATGCTTGCTGGGGCACAACTAAGATAGAAACGGGTTTTTAGGTCAAGCTCATACTCATCCACGATCGCAGCGATCTCAAGCATAGAGTCAATGTTGGCAGCCATAAAAGGACCATCAAACTCCATATTGTCTGCAAAAAAGCCTAAAATAGTTGTAATATTCTGTGTTTCAAGTATCTCTCCTATAAGCATGACATGTTCCAGGCTTGCCATGACTGAAACGGGAAGTTCTATGTCAGGAAGAGGGGAGTGAAAGGCTTTATCTATGGTTTGTAGAGCATTTTCATCCAAAGCACCGACATACCCTTTTTCTTCAAAACCGTAACGTCCTGCACGTCCGGCTATCTGTACTACTTCAGTAGGGAGTAACTCACGGCGACGCAGACCGTCAAACTTATTGTCTTTGGCAAACAAAATAGTTTTTATAGGAAGGTTCAACCCCATGGCTATGGCATCAGTAGCCACAAGGATCTCACTTTCACCTTCTCTAAAGCGTCTTGCCTCTTCACGTCTCACTTCAGGGGAAAGATTACCGTAAACTACAGAGACACGGTAACGCTCTGAGAGTTGCTGTTTGAGAGAAAGTACATCACGACGGCTAAAAGCTACCACTGCTGTCTGAGGCTCTATTTTTTTCATAGAGACAGGATATTTCATCATCTCCAGTTCATTTTTTCGTTCAAAGGTTACGACTTCAAGCACTTCGCCCAAATAGTCACAAAGCTCTTTTACAGCCGGTAGGGCATTGCTGGAACCTGTCAATATTACCTTTTTTGCAGGTGCACCTATGAGTCCATTTGCCCAAGCCCATCCTCGGTCACGGTCAGAGATCATCTGTATTTCATCGATGACACAGACATCAACGTCGACTGAACTATTCATCATCTCTATAGTAGAAGAGATATGGGTTGACTCTTCATCTATGATCTCCTCTTCACCGGTAATGAGTGAGACATGTACCCCTTCTTTTTTTAGGTTTTCATACCCCTCAAGTGCCAGTAGACGCAGTGGTGCAAGGTAGTAGCCTGTCGTGGCAGCTTCAAGTTCTTTAAGGGCTGCATAGGTTTTACCCGAGTTGGTAGGTCCTATATGAAAAACGATCTTACGTTTTAGTTCACGTGCAAGAGGGAAGAGGTTCTTAAAGTCACGAATGGTTTTTGCCAACAGCTCTTCACGTTTCTGTTTGGCAAGCAGGGGCTTGATGTACTCACCAAAGTGAAAGAGTATGCGGCGTTTACTCTTCTCTTTAAACTTCAGGGTAGTAGAAGAGCGTACCTGAGGCTCAACAAAACGTACAATGAACTCATGCAGCGTCTCCTCCTCAATATCCAGTTTTTCACTCATCTCTTTCATCTCATCCAGCATCTCATCAATGGCTACCCTGAAGTGTGCCAAGAGGTCATCATTGACCCTGTTGATATCTTCTTTTACCGGTAGCTCTTTAGCTCGCCATATAAGGTTATAAAAGAAAGGTTTTTCGTAAGAGACAGAGGTGTCATAGTAGAGTACCGTACCAAAAAGATCATGGTTTTTCTCCTTCTCTATAATGATATGATCCACACTCTCAAACAGATCATACTTATCACTAATATTAGTTAATATATTCTCAATGATATTTAGAGAAACAGGGGCATGATACAGTGCAGCCTCAGGCGGCATACTTTTAAGTGAAGCAGTGATCTCCTCTTCCGTCATATAGGGGTGTTCGCTCTTATTGAGTTGTTCTAAAAAAGTATCTATCTCAACCATTTTTTCACGGATGGTTTTCTCTTTTATCGCTTGAAGTTCTCCGATGACAACCTCATCACTCTCTTCCCACATTTTATCCATACCAAGAGGCTCTGTTTTACATAAAAGCAACTTATTAAAATCGAATTCTTTCAGTGCAAAAGTGAAGCTGTGGTAGAACTCCATCTCATTACTGGTATTAAATGTCACATCTAAAGATTTTTCCAGTGTATGGAGTCTGCTTTTTATACGGATGTATTGTAGTTTATTGGCTATCTTATCAGGTGTTATTTTAGAGTGTTTAGCCTCTATAAATGCTTCCAATATAGCATTCTCTTCTTTTTGATCATGTTTCATGGTAGAGAGTATGCTGAGGATCTTTCCTACCTTGTCACTGCTTTGCTCTTCTCTTTTGCCAGAGTGTGTTGCTTTATGTCCTTTAGTTAGGTAAGAGACGATCATCTCACGCGTTCCGGCACCTTCCTCACTCCATGTACGTCGCAGGGCACGCACCATATCGTCATGTTCATGAGAAGGCAGGGTAAGTTCAAGCAGCATGATGAGCTCTATCAGCTTATCATCATCCAGTCTCTCTATCCCCTCATCAAAGGGAAGTCCGTTAAAGTAGTTTCGTATTTTATTGTTCAGTTTTATGAGGTATTTTTTCTTTTTCTTTGCCATAGTAAAAGTATAGCCAAAGAAAGTCCGTTTTATTCATACCTAAGAAAGAATAGGAGACAATAGTTTACATATTTAAAGGATAAAACATGCAACATCAAATTATTAAAGATTTAGATCAGCGTTATACCTGTAAAAAATATGACCCCTCAAAAAAAGTACCTCAAGAAGAGCTAGAGGTACTTTACGAAGCAATGCGTCTATCTGCTTCATCGATAAACTCTCAACCATGGAAGTTTATTGTACTGCAGAGTGATGAAGCCAAACAACGTATGTATAATACCTTTGCCAATAAATATCAGTTTAATCAACAGCATGTATTTGAGAGTGATCGAATTATTCTTTTCGCACATAATGCATACTATACACGTGAAGATTATGCAAAGGTAGTAGACAAAGGCATTGCAGATGGTAGAACCAAATCTGAAGATAGGGAAAGTGCCTTTGCCGGCTTTGTATTTGCAGAGATGAACACCGATAAAACCGGCTACAATGGAAACTGGACAAAAGCACAACTCTATCTGGCCTTTGGCAATACCCTACATACCTTGGCACGTCTGAACATTGATTCTACACCCTTAGAAGGTATAGATGTAGATTTGGTAGAAGAGGAGTTTAAAGAAGAACTAGGTGGTTACCATTGTCATGTGGCACTGGCTATCGGGTATCATCATGAAGAAGACTATAATGCAAAACTTCCTAAGTCTCGTTTGGCACATGAAACCGTTTTTATACATCTGTAATAACATGGAGTAGCCTTTATAACACTACTC
>Ga0256827_10000510_pt1 | contig 24219 bp, 23 predicted proteins | sample CV84metaG_FD_185977 | JGI IMG/M metagenome (GOLD analysis project Ga0256827, IMG submission 185977) | Hydrothermal vent microbial communities from East Pacific Rise, Pacific Ocean - CV84 | ecosystem: Environmental > Aquatic > Marine > Hydrothermal vents | place: Pacific Ocean: East Pacific Rise...
CACTCAATATAGACAGAACAAAATTTATTGCCGAAGATTCAAAAGAGATTATAAAGAAACATTTAAAAGAGAAAATTGCTACTCCTTATGAAGCAAATGTAGTCAAATCTGATGGAACAATATTCCCGGCACTCCTTACTGGACAGGATGCAAAAATATCTGATACAACTATGAGAATAAGCTGTGTCATTGATTTGACACTATTGAAAGAGAGAGAAAAAGAACTTGAGATAGCAAAACAAAAAGCAGAAGAATCTACAAGGTTAAAATCAGAATTTCTATCAAATATGTCTCATGAAATAAGAACACCGATGAATGGTATTATTGGTATGACACAGTTAGTATTAAAAACATCTTTAGATAAAAAACAAAACCATTACATAAAACAGATAGATACAAGTGCAAAAAGATTGCTCAATATTATTAATGATATTTTAGATTTTTCAAAAATTGAAGCTGGAAAATTAGAAATTCATAAAATCAACTTTAACATGAGAGAGTTACTAAACAATATAAAAGAGATTACAAGTCTAAAAGCCTATGAAAAGGGACTTGAATTTGAACTGATATGTAACTGTCAGGAAAACTCCATATATTATGGTGATGCTTTAAGAATATATCAAATATTGATAAATCTAATTGGAAATGCCATAAAATTCACAGAAAAAGGGTATATCAAACTACAAGTTTTTAATAAAACTAAAAACAGAATACAATTTGAGATAATTGACAGTGGAATAGGCATCTCTCAAGAGCAACAAGGTAGGCTTTTTCAATCATTTTCTCAAGCAGATGGGAGTACTACAAGAAAGTATGGTGGGACAGGGTTAGGTCTTTCCATATCTAAGCAATTAGTAGAGTTAATGGGTGGTAAAATATGGATAGAGAGTAAAGAAAATCTTGGTAGTAAATTTATATTTGAAATAGGATTAGAAAAAGGTGATATATCTAAAATAGAAAAGACCGATAATAAAGATTTTAATATAAAAACACTAAAAAAATCTAAAATTCTTCTTGTAGAAGATAATAAGATAAATCAAGAGATTGTTTTAGGTTTCTTAGAAGATAGCGCCATAGATGTAACAATAGCCAATAATGGGCAAGAGGCTGTTGATATGTTTAGTAACGACCATTATGAACTTATACTTATGGATTTACAAATGCCGATAATGGATGGATTTGAGGCGACTAAGCGCATAAGAGAAAAAAATAAAAATATTCCGATTATAGCACTTACGGCAAACGCCATGAGAGAAGATGTTAATAAAACAGAAAAAACTGGTATGAATACGCATCTAAGTAAACCTATAGAGGCAGAAAAACTCTATGAAGTATTGCTTAAATATATATCTAAAAAGATCGATATTTCAACTATAGATTCTAAAAATAAAAATGATATAGATATACCAAATTTTATACACATAGACACAACTATAGGACTATCACATATGCTAAATAATAAAAAGCTTTATATTAAAGTTTTAAATGATTTTTATACTACTTACAAGGCATTAAAACTAGAAGAGTTAAATAATAAAGAGCTTCAACTAGTTGCTCATACTATAAAAGGGCTCAGTGCAAATATAGGTGCAACGGCACTCAGTGAAATATCAAAAAAATTAGACAAAACTCTCAATAAAGAATTATTTGAAGCGTTTTATAAACAACTCTTCAATGTATTTGACGAATTGAAAGTTTTAGAACAACAACAGACATCAAAAACTTTACTAGAACTTGATACAGCTACAAAAAATAAACTTTTCAATAACATAAAAAAATATGCTAATAAAAGAAGAGCAAGAGAGTGCAGAAAGGTTTTAGAAGAGTTTAACCAATACTCTTTAAGTCAAAAAGAGAAAGATATTTTATATAAAATAGACTTATACTTAAACAATAGAGATTATAAACTTATTGTAGATTTAATATAAAACATACTAATCTCAAAAAAGTCCAGGACTGTAAATAATTTTCTATCAATTTATATCCCCCTCCTCTTTTGATTGTGATTAAAGCACTCTAAATAGGTCATTGACGTACTTAATAATATAGCTTACAACTAAGTATAACGCAAGAAACATACAAATAAAAAGCACCATTACGCTATAATCGCGGCAATATAATATCATGTAGGATAATTCTATGAGCGAAACAACAGAAAAAAAAGCGACATACAACCCAAAAGAAGTTGAAGACAAATACTATGCACTCTGCGAAGAGCGTGGTTATTTTGAAATAGACGGAAACAAAGAGATTCAGGAAAAAGACAAAAACTTTTCAATCATGATGCCTCCACCCAATGTTACAGGGTCACTTCACATTGGACATGCACTGACATTTACACTTCAAGATATCATCACGCGATATAAGCGTATGGACGGGTTTAAAACACTGTGGCAGCCAGGTACCGATCATGCCGGTATTGCAACACAGAACATTGTTGAAAAACAACTGCTGGCTGAAGGGACAACCAAAGAAGCACTGGGTCGTGAAAAGTTCTTGGAACGTGCCTGGCTTCAAAAAGAAACCTCAGGCGGGAATATTGTACATCAAATGCGTAAACTGGGTGTAACACCTGCCTGGAAACGTGAACGTTTTACAATGGATGAGGGGCTTAAAGAAGCAGTCAAGGAAGCTTTTGTTTCACTTTTTAACGAGGGACATATTACACAGAATACATATATGGTCAACTGGTGTACCCATGATGGTGCGCTTTCTGACATTGAAGTAGAACACGAAGAGATCAATGGTAAGTTCTACACAATGGTCTATAAATTTGCAGATGGGTCGGGTCAACTTGAAGTGGCAACCACAAGACCCGAAACGTATTTTGGAGATACTGCCATTATGGTGCACCCTAATGATACACGCTATGCAGACATTGTAGGTAAAGAAGTACTGCTTCCGCTAACTGACCGAAAAATAAAAGTCATTACAGATAGCCATGTAGACATGGAAGTAGGTACAGGTGTGGTAAAAGTCACCCCTGCCCATGACCAGAATGACTACGCTGTAGGAAAAAGACATAACCTTGAGTTCATTAAAGTGTTTGATGAAAAAGGTATTTTAAATGAGTACTGTGGGGAGTTTGCCGGTTTAGAGCGTTTGGAAGCACGTCCTGTCATAGTAAAAGCACTTGAAAATGCCGGGCATATTGTTAAAATAGAAGAGCATATTCATCAAGTGGGGCATTGTTACCGTTGTAAAAACATAGTGGAACCGTTTATTTCGACACAGTGGTTCTTAAGTGAAAAGATCGCGGAAAATTCCATAAAAGAGACTAAAAAACATAACAACTTCCACCCTGCCCACTGGATCAACTCATACACTGCATGGATGGATGAATTAAGACCTTGGTGTATCTCCCGTCAGCTTTGGTGGGGACACAGAATTCCTGTCTTTACCTGTAATGACTGTGGACATACCTGGGCAGACAAAGCAGACGAGCCGGATGCCTGTCCTAAATGTGCATCAAAAAAGATGACACAAGACCCTGATGTACTCGATACCTGGTTCTCTTCAGCACTCTGGGCAATGTCTCCACTGGGTTGGGGGAACAATGGAAAGCTGTCTGAGCTTTACAATGACTCAGATATGGAAGATTTTTATCCTAACTCTCTGCTCATCACAGGATTTGACATTATGTTCTTCTGGGTAGCCCGCATGATGATGATGGGTGAGCATTTCCAGGGGAAACTGCCTTTTAAAGACATTTACATGCATGCATTGGTTCGTGATGAGCATGGGGCAAAAATGTCCAAGTCTAAAGGAAATGTGATCGATCCTCTCGATATGGTTGAAGAGCACTCTGCTGACATCATTAGATTTACCCTAGCCTATCTGGCTGTTCAGGGACGTGACATTAAACTGGGTGCAAAGAACCTTGAGCAGTTTAGAAACTTTACGAACAAGCTTTACAATGCGACCAACTATCTACAACTGAATGTAGAAATATTCCCTGAACTTAAAGATATTGAAGTTCAAACACCACTTGGACGCTATATGCAATCCAGACTTGCCTTGGCTGTAGAGAAGATCCGTACAGCTATTGAATCTTACAAGTTTGATGAATCTGCGAAAACACTCTACAACTTTGTATGGAATGAGTTTTGTGACTGGGGTATTGAGTACTCTAAAGCAGACAGAGCAAGTATTGTAGAACTGGGTGCCATCTTTAAAGAGACACTGAAGATGGTTTCACCCTTCATGCCGTTCATCTCTGACCATCTTTACCACAAACTCTCAGGCACAACACTTGAAGAGGGAGAGTCTCTGATGATCATGAACTTCCCTAAAGAGATTGCTAGAGACGAAGAGGCAGAAAAGATGTTTGCCATCATTGAAGAGTCTATTACCGCTCTTAGACGTGCAAAAGTCATCATTGACATGGGTAACTCCAAGATAGACAAAGCCTATATCAAATTAGATGAAAAATTAGCAGACAGTATCGATACTGAGATGGCTAAGCCATTCATTGAAAAGTTGGGGAAAGTACTGAATATTGAGTTTGTAGATGCTAAAGTGGCAGACTCTATTACTGATGTGTCAGATAATCTTGAAGTCTACTTGCCAACGGGTGAGATAGATATGCAACCTATTATTACGAAACTGACTCGTCAAAAAGAGAAACTTGAAAAAGAGATCATGAAACTAAATGGTATGCTGAACAATGAAAGATTTGTAGCCAATGCACCTGAAGCAGTCATTGCGGAGAATAAACAGGCATTGGAAGATGCTGAAAATAAAATAACAAAAGTTTCGGCAGAATTAAATAATTTTATATAAATATAAATGGTGGGAAATCCCACCCTACGCGATATCGTATTATTATAAAACGTGTAGGGTGGATTTATCCACCGTTACATAAGGATACCTATGCAAACACAAATCAAAGAAGCTTACGATGCCCTGCTCGCCAAAGACTATAACAAAGCATTTATACTCTACACAGAAATTGCCAAAGAGAGTGAACCTACCTCGTTTTATTACTTGGGTTTTTTATATTTCAGAGGTTTTGGTGTAGAGCAGAATTCAAAAAAAGCATTTGACAATTACCTTGAAGCAGCGACAAGAGAAGTTCCTGTGGCACAGTTTGAAGCAGCATTGATGCTGGAAAACGGTGAAGGCTGTGAGCAGAATTATTCAGAAGCAGCATTCTGGTATGAAGAAGCAGCAAAACGAGGAAATATTGATGCCTTCAACAATCTGGCAGCAATGTTCAAAGAGGGACGTGGAGTAGAACAGAATTATAAAAAAGCCTACACACTTTTTAAAAAAGCAGCCATTGCAGGAAATCCTTCTGCACAATTCAATCTTGGTGCACTTTATGATATGGGACTTGGCTGTGAGGAAGACAAAGAGAAAGCCATTGAATGGTGTAGAAAAGCTTCATTTCAGGGACATCAAAAAGCTAAAGACATTATGATGAGAATGCAAAACGACGGACATATCGTTTTTTAAATAGTGGAAACTCTTGATAGAAATTTAAAACCTCACTCCCCAAAAGAGATATTTTACAAAAGCTCTCTTCTATCTTTATGCCTATTTCAGTAAAAAACCCTATAATAGCATTACTGAAATTTAACCACTGTGGAGTCTCATACTAGATGCTAAGATTTGCCCCCTCACCTACCCATGATATGCACACAGGAGAGTTACGTGTAGCCATTTTCAACTATATGATCGCCAAACAGAAAGATGTCAATTTTATTGTCCGTATTGAAGATACGGATAAAGAACATTTTATAGAGGGCAAAGATACAGAGATCCTGCAGATTTTGGAAAAGTTTGCACTACCACATCACTCTGTAAATCACCAAAGTGAAAACCTACATATACACCAGACACTTGCCATTAGACTGCTTGAAGAGCAAAAAGCCTTTGTCTGCACCTGCACAGAAGAGCAATTGAATGCAGACAAAGAAGAGGCAAAGAAAAATGGCGTGACATACCACTACTCCGGACACTGTTCCAATGTTGGTGCTGAAGAATTGATCAAAATAAAAGAGAACCAAACACCATTTGTGATCCGTGTTAAAAAACCAGAGCATGACATTGTAACCCATGACTTCATTCAAGGTGACACAGTTACATCACCCGATGATGTGGATTCTTTTATCATATTGAGAAATGACAGTACCCCAACATACAACTTTGCCTGTGCCTGTGATGATATGATCTCCGGTGTAAGTCTCGTATTAAGAGGAGAAGACCACCTCTACGACACACCCAAACAAGAGTATATTAAACAACTTTTGGGTTATGAAGAGGAGACTAAGTATGCACACTTGCCTAATATTCTCAATGATGAGGATAAAAAGTTAAAATTAGAAGACGATGCAGGAACTGTAAAATGGCTTTTTGAGCAAGGGTTCATACCTGATGCTATTGCCAACTATCTGATACTTCTTGGCAATGAAGTCCCAAGAGAGATCTTTACTATGCCAGAGGCACTTGAGTGGTTCAGACTTGAAAAGATTTCAAAGTCTCCTACGAAGCTTGACATAGAAAAAATGCGTTTCATCAACAGAGCACACCTCAAAATGATGGATAACAGACAGCTCTCTACCCTCTTTGGCTTTGCTGATGCCGACATAGGAAAACTGGCAAAGATCTACCTGGAGGAAGCCAGTACCATTAAAGAACTTGAAGCAAAAATTCGCCCTGTTTTCTCTCCTAAAGATTTTGAATGTGAGTGGGGAGAGCAGATGAGAATTTTAGAAAAACTTATTTGGGAACTTCCAATGATAGATACCTTTGAAGAGTTCAAATCTACACTCATGAAAGAGAGTGGACTTGAAGGTACAAAGTTCTTAAAACCTCTGCGTGTTCTGCTTACAGGTAGCCAATCCGGTCCTGAACTAAGCGACATTTACCCCTTAATTAAACCCTATTTACTGGAGGTAGCATCATGAATGCACTGATCTATTCTATTGTTCAACTTTTACACACTGTGATCTCAGTTTATATCTGGATCGTTATTATTTCAGCACTTTTAAGTTTTGTCAGACCTGATCCAAGCAATCCTATTGTACAGACACTCTATAGACTTACAGAACCTGTTTATCATTTTTTACGTCAAAAAATGCCTTTCCTTGTAATGGGTGGGATAGATCTTTCACCACTTATTATTATTTTAGGATTACGATTTCTTGATACCTTTATGATGCGTTTATTTCTGGGATAGACCATGAAAGAAAAAATACTTTTTATTATATTGTCTGTATTTGTACTTTTTGGTACAGCACTCAGTGCCAAAACATTTAGATACGGACAGGTAAAGAGTATGCCTTTGAGTGTGGAGAAAGATTACTATATCTGGCGATTCTTAACACAGAAAAGTACCACTGCCTCTCAGGCAAAAGCCATCATAGGAGATGCAAAATACTTAAACAAAAAATTAAAGACCGCCTATAAGAAGAAAACTGGTTTAACCGCGAAAATACCGAAAAGGAAACCCGGACCGCAAAGAGCTAAAACAGACTGGAAAGCAAAGTCAAATGCCAACAAATCATTTAATTATGCTATTAAAATGGTTGAGAAAAATCAATTGGGAAAAGCAGCACAACACTTCAATGCTGCCTACAGACAATATAGTGACAGATGGGAAAAAGATAAATCTCTTTTTTGGCTCTATATGGTCACAAAAAATAAAACATACCTCTCAAAACTTAAAAAAAGTTACCATATCAATATGTATACCCTTCTTGCTGCAGATATGACCAAAGGGCAATATCCAAGAACGATTATTACCCCATCTATCAGTAAAGACAGTGTTTACAGGATCGATGAAAAAAATCCTATACACTGGGCAGAGATCAAAGCACGAATGAATTTACCATCAACAGACCTTGAAGATCTGGCAGATATGTGTGAATCAAAAGCGACGATAGGTATGCATACTTACCTCTTAGCCAGAGCCTGTAACTATAGAAAATCTTATTTCCCAAAACCATACAGAAGACAAATGAGAAAGTTTTCAAAAGAACGGCAGGCACTTATTTATGCTATTGCCCGGCAGGAAAGCCGTTTTATTCCGGCATCTGTTTCACGCTCTTTTGCTCTTGGAATGATGCAATTCATGCCTTTTCTCATTGATCATGTAGCCAAACAAAAAGGTGAACACATAGATTATGATGATATATTTAATCCAAGAAAAGCCATAGAATATGCAAATTACCACCTTGACTATCTGAATAAATGGCTCTATCACCCTCTTTTTGTAGCCTATGCCTACAATGGAGGAATCGGTTTCACCAAAAGACTGATAAAAAATAGAAAATATTTTAGAAATGGTGCATTTGAACCATACCTTAGTATGGAAAAAATGACAAATGTAGAAGCACGGGAGTATGGGAAACGTGTATTGACGAACTATGTGGTTTACCTCAATAAACTGGGAAAGCCTACCCGTCTTTTACCTTTTATTAAACAGTTAACAACCCCTTCCAAGACTGACCGATTTAGAAATTAAAAAGCCTTTTTAGTCAATACAAACTTTGATACTTTGGCAAAGTTCAACTCCCCTTTACCATAAAAACAACTTTCAAAAACCAGCTTAAAGCTTTTACTTGAAATATGAGGGAAGGTTACCAGGTAAAATTGGCTCCATTCCGAAACAAAGGAGATATCGTTTAAGATAGGGTCATTTTCCTCTAATACTTTTATACTTTTAGGAGAAATATTGCTATTTAACATTAGAGTATATTCTTTATTCGAAAGAGAAGATATCTCTTCATCATCAGTATAGAGTCCCACTATAAAAATTTCATCATGTTTATCATTTGCATCCACACTTGGTTTAAATAAATAAGTTGCAGTAAGCATTACCTTTGTAGCCTGATCATGATAAAGTTGTATTTTTTCTGTTTTTTGTAATTGCATATGATAGTTTTTATTTTTTTCATAGGCTTGTATAAATGCTTCATGTTCTTTGGACGTACATCCTATAAGCATAGTAATAGCAATTAATGTCAACATGAATTTAACCATACTTCTGCTCCTTTAAATATGTAAGATTTTAACATAGTTTCAATAAAGATTGATGTATAATTCAAGCTATATATTCCCTAAAAAGGTTAAACGTGAACAATAGAGTTGCAGTAGCATTTACCGGTCCTTCAGGAAGTGGTAAAACCACACTTGTCGAGCAAATAGCCAAAATACTGATAGAAGATCTAAAAGTGGCTATCATAAAAAATGATCCTAAAGATAAAGCAGTCTTTGATATAGAGGGAAAAGACAGTGATAAATTTTCCAAAACAGGTGCAGAAGTGGTCGTTACCTCTCCAACACGAACAACATACTTTTCCAAGAGAGAGAAAAACCTGGATGACATTGTAGAGATGATCAATGATTTTGACATTTTACTCGTTGAAGGTCTTAAAACACTTCCTCTTCCGCGTATAGCTATTTTCAGAAATGAGATTGATGAAAGTTATTTTTCATGCTCTGAAGCTATCGCTGTAGATAATACTATTGATACCACACACTATACAATACCTGAGAACATAGATATACTTGACTTGAACAATATTATTCAAATCATTGATTGGATCAAGAATAATGCTAAACAGATATAATTAAAGAAGGATACATACAATGCAAACAATTTTCAATACGATCAAAGAGATCGCAATCAAAATAGACCATGCCATTAAAACAGAAGACCTGGGATACACTGACAGTTCAAACTCTTCAGGAGAAGATCAGCTTAAATTGGATGTGAAAAGTGATTACATCATAGAAGAGGCATTTAAAGACATATCTATTGTCAAATCTTTGATAAGTGAAGAGAAAGAAGGTGTTCTGGAACTTCATGAACATGGAGAATATACTATTTGTTATGATCCTCTGGACGGTTCCAGTCTTGCAGATGTAAACCTCTCAGTAGGCTCTATTTTCGGTATTTACGAAGGAGCACCAAAGGGAGAGAATCTTGTAGCTTCAGCTTATGTTGTCTATGGACCGAGAATTGAACTTATGACAGCTGTAAAAGGTGAAAAGCCTAAGCACTATAGAGCTCAGGAGGGTCTGTTTAATTTTATTTCGGAAGTCAGTTTAAATGAAAAGGGTAAACTCAATGCTCCGGGAGGAACACAGCAACACTGGTCTGAGCATCATAAAACTTTTGTAGATGCTCTTTTTGCCGAAGGCTACAGACTTCGTTACTCAGGAGGAATGGTTCCTGACTTGCATCAAATACTTCTCAAAGGCGGAGGGATCTTCTCCTACCCAGGAACATCTGATGTTCCTAACGGAAAACTGAGACAACTTTTCGAAGTCATACCTTTTGCCTTTATCTATGAACAGGCCGGTGGTCAGGCTATAGATAGTAAAGGGGAAAGACTTATGGATCTTGTACCTCAGCACCCTCATGACACAAGTCCTTGTTTCTTTGGCTCAAATTATGAAATATTGGCACTTAAAGAAGCATACGGGGTCAATGCTTAATGTCTGAACTTGTTCTGGATGAATGGAAAATAGCATTACAACACAAAAGAACAGAACTTGAAGCTTGCCAACAGGAGCATCATTTAAACTCCTGTATGAAGTGTGAAAAACTGCTTGACTGTAACATTCGGGATGCCTACATCAAAGCTGTTTATGACAGTATGAGTAAAGGCAAAGGCGGAGGGTTTGAGTTTTAAATAAAACTCACAACTCTATTTTATACCACTTGCAATGGACTCTTCAAGTTCTTTAAAAGCTTGATCCATGGATGCAACGATTGCAGTAGCATCACTACCGCTTGGAACTGATGTACTAAAAAGTTTTGCTTTACGTCTGCCGGTATGCATATTTTCCACTTCCCAGTCTGCATCAAGATATACCCTCTCCCCCTGAGCAATAAAACGTGTAATCTGAACCTTCACTTTAACCGTTGGTACTCTTAACATATTCCATGGATAGGCATATACACTTGGTTCTCTAAATTTCTTCTGTAAAAAGCTTATAAGTCTCTGTGTAAGCCCTTCATCCAGATCTTCTCCCCATACCGCAGTACTTAAAAAAGTGATTTGACTTGATGATCTTGCAATGGCGATCTCTCTCTTATATAGATATCCGGGAACAGTGATCTTCTCTACCCCAATGATCTTATGTCTGTTTTTATACACTGTAGTTGGCTGAGAAGCAACAGAGAGTACATAATAATTATTCGATGTACCACATCCGGCAAGAGTTAAAATAGCTACAGTTGCAAAAAGTATTTTTTTCTTTATATTTATTCGCATTAATTGTCTCCGAAAATAAGTGAATTTGGTTTACGGTTCAACATTCTTAGGAATACTTCCATCTCTTTAGATGTTTTAGTAAGTATTTTAAGTGTATGTGAAAGCTGTCTACTCAAAATAGAGTTAGAATCATACCCCTTCACAACTTTTTGCGTCGTTTTAATAGTATGGGTCAACTCTTTAAGTGCCTTGCTTATATCATCAGGCATAGCAGTAAATGTTTTTTTGCTGGTCATTTCACTCAAATGTTTGGCACTTTTTTTCAATTCTATTAACATTTCATTGGCATTGGCAATAGGTACAGAAGTTTCATTGATCACTTTATCCAGAGAATGTACCAGTTTATCCAGAGGAAGATCATTGATCTTATTTAAGATCTTTGTCATACTGTTCATTATACCCGCAGAGTAGTGTTTCACTACAGGTATCTCTGCATAAGTTCCATGTTTAATAATACTGGCATTCCCTTCGTTATGATCAAAGGTCAGATCTACATACAGCATACCGGAGATTGGATCCAATGCCTCCAGTTTGGCTCGCATTCCTTCTGTAACAGCAGTATAAAGATTTTCCAATCCCGTCCTATTCTGCTCCTCTTCATCAACAAACACTGAAGTATCCAATGCAATAGTGATCTTACTAAGCATTTTATGTGTCTTTATATCATAATTGATCGCAATCTCTTCTACCCAACCAATATCAAAATCATAAAAACGTACAGGGGAATACTCTTTTAAGTTTGCAGTAGAAACACTGGTATGCAAAATAAATTTCTCTAAAGATTTTGTTACGGAACCTATTACATGGCTCTTTGCCTGTGTTTCATTTTTATAGATTGGAAATATTTTATCTGAATCAACACTGTCATTATCATCTCTGTCACTTGAAGAAAAAACAATACCACCCTGTAGCAAAATATTTACAGGGGCAATATTCACATCAAGATTTCCTTTGGTAAAATCTACATTAAATGTAGACTTTATCCAAAATTTTGAATAACTTTTTACCAATGATGTATACTGTTTATCAATAAAAATGATAGTCTCTATAGACTTTTTATTTAAACTCAAATATACATACTCAACATGCCCCGCTTTAATATTTTTATAATATACCGGCATACCGGCAGATATACTCTCTCCATTGGCTGAAATAAGATGAAAATATTTACCATCCTTTGTATCCCAATACGCCTGAGTCAATCCCACATATCTCTGTTTAAATCTTTTTCCGCCTTTTTCTGAATATGCATTGATATAGGTTCCGGATATTAATGTATCCAAACCACTTATTCCAGAGAGTCCTACTTCCGGCTTTACAATCCAAAACTTGGCTTTTTCTGTTAAAAAAAGTTTTGATCTTTTTGAACTCATACGTACAGTAATAATTACTCCATCCGTATTATCTTCAACATGAATTTTTGTTACCTTTCCAATCGGTACATTTTTAAATTTAAGTACACTCTGCCCTGCGATCAAACCTTCATTCACAGGAAATACAATTTCTATCTCGGGTCCTCGATCCTCAAAATATTGGTACGCCAGCCATCCGGCAATGATCAAAGCGATCAAAGGTACGATCCAAATAGAAGTAATAAAATTAAATTTTGTGGATTCCGTGATTTCCGGTAACTGTTTTGACATTTATCTGTTTTCCTTAATTAAAGTTTCATCAAAAGCATGGGCAGCTAAAAGTGTAAAAAAGACAGAAATTGCAAATGCAGTTGCCGCGGTACCTGCCAGTATTTCTACACTGGAAAGATGTATCAGCGCTGCGAGTATGGCAACCACAAAAACATCTATCATCGACCAGGGACCTATTATTTCTGTCATATAATATAATTTATGTTTATTTACTTTTTTATCTTTTCCCAAAGGGTATTTTACACTAATTAGCAAATAAAGCAAGATAAGAAATTTCATCACAGGAACAACAATAGATGCCAAAAAGATAATGATCGCTACAGGGTAAGATTTAAGTTCCCATAAAAGTACGATCCCGCCAAAGATAGTACTTCCCTCTCTGTTACCAAAAGCAGAAGTCACAAGCATAGGATAAATATTTGCAGGAATATATGCTACGATGGCAGTAAGAAGAAAAGCCCAGCTTTTTTCGGTAGAGAATTTTTTATGATGATATATGGACGAACCGCATCGCCTGCAGCTATTCTGTTTCCCTTTGTCAATATTGACTGCATCACAAACAGGACAGCGTATAAGTCTCTCTTCATCGATTTCAATCATACCTCTTCCCCTTTAAGCAAAATCCTGTTCCTTAACATCCATATCTCCGATATATGAATACTTTTGCTGATATACATATCTATCATTACAAAAATCATGAGTGCCCAGAAAGAGATCCCAATATGTATCTGCCCAAAAGCGATCAGTTTTACCAGTGCAACAAGAATACTGATAAAAAAGATATCTGCCATACTCCAGGGAGTAATATGGGCAAGCAGAACAAGCAACTCTTTTGTCAACACTTTCCCTTTTTTCATTTTAAGAAGGCTGAAAAGTATGATATTGAGAAGAAAGATCATGAATGGAAAAATAAAGATCAAAAAAACACAGATCATCCCCACAATATAAAAACCATTGTCAAAAAGCGAAAAGATCGTTTTAGGCAGTGTGATGAACTGTTCACTTCCAAGGAGTTCTATCTGTATCAAGGGAAAAGCATTTGCCAGAGCAAAAAAAATGAGACCTGTAATACTCAGAGCCAATGCATGATCTATCAGTTGACTGTCATATCTGTACAATACCACTCCACATTCGGAACAGCAAGCTTTACTTCCATCTTTAATGGGAAGTTCTTCATGCAAAGTAAAACATTGGTGACAGATAATAAGATTATCGAGGGCATCTTCATTTTCAAGTTTCATGGCTATAATTATAACCAAGTAAGTAAGGATATAAATGAAAATTCTGTCTATAGGTAAAAATCTACACCATGCGCAACTGGATATCACTTCCATAGAAACCTCATCACTCCCTGAACATCACGATATTGAACACTATACCTATATTGTTATTAACGGGGGAGACGGTACCATTAGAAGAGTCCTGAAACAATTACACAACTTGGAGCATATGCCTATTTTTATCCTCAACCCTACCGGCTCATTCAATGTAGTTGCAAAGATCCACAGAGCACCTGACATAGTACATGTACTGGAGATACTGGCAAAGGGCGAAACACCTAAGATCCAAAAACACCATCTATTCAAACTGAATGACGAGATCTTTCTATTTTCTGCAGGGAATATGGGAGACCTTCAACATATCTTTCTCTCCGAAACCTTACGTTTTGGGATTCTCAAACATGGCATAGCCAAATACATTCTTTCTGTCATTCTTCTCCTCCCTGTCCATTTAATCATGACACCTTTTATGCTACTGAGCAAGAGTAGATTTTTCATCTTCACTCCTGCACGTTTTATTAAAAAATTCGGTAGTTTTTACGGAGAAGTTCAGGAGTTGACAATCGATCTTGACAATGAATACAATATGCTTGAACTCGATGGTGACATTATTACTGTTCATGGAAAACATTTACACATCAAACAGGCAGGGAACGTATCTGTAGTGACACAGTAAATTATCATGTTTAAGATCGATGACCCCAAAAATAATATTAAAAATGTGATCCATGCCTTTTTTCTGGCACTTGCTATTACCATAGCAGAACCTTCAACCGTTATGCCTTTGATGGTACATCACTTTTCTGACAGTGTGATCATTGTAGGCGTCTTTGCCTCCCTGCTTCGTGGTGGCGCTATTATCATACAACTTTATGCTGCCTTTCATGCACAGGCATACAAAAGAGTACTGCCCTACCTTAGAAAGGTATTCTTCTTTCGCTTCATCTCCTGGTTTATGATAGGATTGAGTATCTATCTCATTGGTGACAGCAACAAACCCCTCACCCTCTTTTTTATTGGATTGGGACTCTTCTTCTTCTCTTTTACCGCAGGGTTTGGTGCCATTTATTTTAAAGAGTTGCAAGCTAAACTTTTTTCTAAAACATATCGCGGTAAAACTATGGCAAACAGAAATATAGCAGGATCTGTAGCATCTATCATCAGTGGAAGTGTAGCAGGATATGTGCTTCAGAATTTTGAGGCACCTTTAAACTATGCTGCTCTTTTCATGGTAAGCAGTATTTTTATGGCTATAGGATTTATTACTTTCACAACGATAGAGGAACCGGTAAAAGAGCATATTTCTGTTAAGGAAAAACACTTTAAAACATTTATCGTCAATGCCAGTACACTCTTAAAAAGCGATAAACGCTTGCAACAGCAGATCTTAGTGATCTTTTTAAGTTTTACCTACTTCCTCTCCATGCCTTTTGTCATCTTAAAGGCAAACAGTACATTCACTTTAACAGGATGGATGCTAGGAGGATTCATCACCATGCAAATGTTTGGAAGCATCCTGGGAAGTACATTTTTATGGAGAAAGATCGACAACTATGAAAAAATGCTGTCACTGGGTTTTCTCTTCATGCTTGCAGCATTTGTTCTCGCACTCTTTGCCCATAATGTCTATATGTATGCCATAGTATTTCTACTCTTTGGTGTTGCACTGGATGGATTTAACATCAGTGGTATGAACCTGGTTATAGAGATCGCCCCTGAAGACAAACGACCTATCTATACTGCGCTACAGACAAATATTACTTCACTCGGACTCTTTTTCCCTATTTTAGGCGGAGTGATACTGAAATATATTGAAAGTTATACAGTGATCTATCTACTTACTATTTTCCTCCTGTCCACAGGTTTTTTCTTGAGCACGAGGTTAAATGAAATTAAATAAGCCTAAAAAGAAAAATGATCTTTACTCTATCCCCTTGTAATATGCTACCACTCTACTGTCCACATGTATCACCCTCTTCAAATAGTGTGTCAGATCACCTTTGTTAAAATCCAACTTCAGATTTCTAGGATCAATGGCCCGTGAAATAGCAACATAGAACTGGCTTGGTGCAAAGATATTGTCTACATTGCACACAAGGTTGTCTATACTCATTCCCTGCGATTTATGTATGGTCACAGCATACGCAAGTTTCAGAGGAAATTGAGAAAGTGTTGCCAAAGCTATGGTCTCTATGGTACCATTCTCTTTTACAGCCATATCCAAAAGATCAAACTCATGTCGCTCCACCCTGACAAACTCTTCCTCTTTTTCTACAATGAGCTGGTCCTCTTCTATCTTTCTGAGTATGCCTCTTTCTCCATTGACAAATTTACCCCATTTATTTACTGTAAACAATATAGGAACACCCTCTTTCAGTGTAAGCTGTTCTGAAATAGGCAGCATGTTTTTCCAGCCTGCCAGCTTTTTTTCATGTACATTCCCAAACATTTCTATGTTGGCAAAAAGTATGGTCTCTTCACTGTCGAGTTCATTTATTTTTGCACGGTTGGTCTGTTCTACTTCCAGATTACGTCCATAAAGGTATGTCGGTTCTTTTTTCATTCCCTCCGTGTTCCAAAGTCTTGTCATGTAAGCGATCACTTCTTCATCACAAAGCCCTTTACGCACTTTAGAGAGAATATATGTAAACTCTGCATCCGTGGTACGCTTCATCTCTGTAAGCTCTATGACCATTAAATCAAAGCGATCCCAAGCCATAGACTCAAAGGCATACAGTTTATCTCCAAAAACATCATTTCGATTGTTCTGTTTCTGTACAGGTGGCAACTGAAAGAAATCTCCCACAAAAAGTACTTTTCCAAGATAAGCGTAATTGTTTAATCTATAGGCAATCATATCGAGAAGATCAGTACTTACCATGGAAATTTCATCAATAATAATAAGATCGGTCGCTTTCAAAACCTTTTTAAGATCAGAGAGTCTTTTCTTTGCCCGCTTATCACCTGCTGCCAATTCATCAAAGTTCGAAGCAATACCAAAAACAAAGAAACTGTGTACGGTGAAACCACCTATATTTACAGCACTGACTCCTGTAGAACCAAGTGAAACAACCTGTTTACCTCTTTTTCTAAAGTCAGAGATCACTTCATTGGTAATGTAACTTTTCCCTACCCCTGCACCACCGGTCAAAAAAACATTTGAATGTTTCAGTGCTTCCAGTACTTCAACTTTATTTGCCATAACCAGCCTTGTCTATAAGCCCTCTTTGACAACGGCTTCGTACAGGTTTAGCGTTTTGAAGCAATACACCCAGATCAGCACTGCCGGAACCAAGATGCAGCCACAATTCCGTGATCAAGCCATTTTTACATTTTAACTCTACCCTCTTTCCTGTACCGGACCCAAAACTACGGTCAAATTGATCTCTTATCTGTTTTAATGTCACACGTTTACCTATGTTCTTTTGAAAAAAATCACTTACATTTGAATGATGGATCTGCTCTACTAAAGCAATCGCATCTTTATAATACGCTTCAGTATCTTTTCCATAACAGGTACCATGTTTGAACCACTCATGTTTATGCAAATTTGAATGCACACCTGGCATGATCTTTATCAATTTCTTCTTTGTTTCGGCACTGAGCCCAAGATCCGGTAACTTATTCCAGTGTCTGTACTTGTCCATCGTAATATACTTTCTATCCACATTACAATATGCTCTATTTTGAGGTTGCGGCCACAACCCATGCAGTATAAAGTTTTGCTCATTTTGTTTTGATCTCAACAGAGAAGTACTCTCTTTTTTACACTCTTTTTTATAACGATGGGTTTCACAAAAAGCATGATGCCAGGAGAGTGCCAAAAGATTATTTTGTGTAATATCTAAAGTTTTATATTTTTTAGTATGTATTTTTGTAAAAAGTGATGAGAAACACTCAGTGTCCACCCATCTCTGTGCAGGTTGTTCACCTTTGACAAGTATAAGTTTCTGTCCTTTATGTTCTTTCATAATTGTATATTTTTTTGTCGTATCCAAATAGATGGAATGTGTGTTTTTGCTGTGTTTCATATTGTTAAAGGCAGGACAGACTTTTGTGGGAAAAGCTTCATACCTTGCAAAAAGTGTAAGGGTTGATAGAAGTATCAGAGTTAAGAATTTATTCATAAGAGACATTATATCGTTTTGGGATAAGTTTTGCTATGATTACCTTATGATATTTGAAACTTTAACTGAAATACCAAAACAATTTGGAAATAAAAAGAAAAGCCCCTGTCATCATCAACGCAGACGCTCAAATATGATGCTGAATCCTTTGCAGCTTACACATTTAAATCGTATAGATAAGAGTAATGCAGATATGATCACATTGAATCTTGAAGATGCCATTGCTCCTTCACGCAAGAAAGAGGCACTGCATAACATTGCACTGTTTCTCTCACATATGGAACATTCTGACTCATTTATTATTGTACGGACCAATCCTCTGAATGATGGTGGTGCAGAAGAGATCACTTTTCTCAATGATTTCTCTTTTGATGCAGTGCGTGTCTCTAAAGTAAAAGAGCAGACAGAGATCGCACAGGCACTAACCCTGCTCTCTTCAGAGAAAGAGTTGCATATCTCTTTGGAGACTAAAGAAGCTTTTCAAAACTTAAGTACTCTCCGTATAGATGAGCGTTTAACAACTGCCAATTTGGGTATATTGGATCTCTTAACATCTCTTGGACTGCCACAATCCATCATTACACTTGAAAATCCAAGTATAGATTACATCCTTTCCAAGTTCCTGATCGATGCAAAAAGTGCCGGCATTCATCCTGTCTCTTTTATGTTCCAGGAATATAATGATACAGAAACCTTTAAAGCCTGGTGTGAACGTGAAAAGATGCTAGGCTTTGAAAGTAAAGCCTGCATGGGACCCAAACAGGTTTCCATCGCCAACAAACTTTTTAGTATTAATAAATATGAAATAGCAAAAGCTGAACATATTAAAGCAATATTTGAAAGCAACTCAGTCAAGGGAATCAATGGTTTCATGGATGACTCCTACGGTTTTATAGATGAGCCTATTTATCGGGATGCGTTATTGATACTAAATAATATATAAATTTTAGTGCGTTGAAAAACGCACCCTACAGGGAATAGAATGAACACTTTAAAATACTTTTTACTTGTAATGCTTGTACCTTTTGTACTCTTTGCAAATGATGACAGAGCACCGATCAAATATAACTACCTTGCCAAAAAAGAGGTAAAACAGTTCATCAATATGATGGTCAATAAATATCACTTTAAACGTTCTTATATGGTTTCAGTCATGAAACATGCAAAACTGGATAGAGATACACTAGCACGGTACACAGGCAGATACAAAGTCGGTACAACAAATGGCTCATGGGAACGCTACAAGGCGCATGTACTTGACAAAGTAAGTTTAAAAAAAGCGGAGAAGTTTAAAAAACAATACTACAAAACACTACGTAGAGCAAGCAGACAATATCATGTAGATATGAACTATATCGTAGGATTCATGGGTGTAGAAAGTAAATTTGGGGAATATACGGGGGACTACAGTATATTGGATGCCCTAGCGACACTTGCCTTTCATAAGAACCGCATGAAAAAGTTCTTTAAATCTGAATTTAAACACCTCTTTTTGTTTGCTCGGGAAAAAGGTTATGACATCATCCGACTCGAAGGCTCTTTTGCAGGGGCAATGGGCTGTGTACAACAGGTACCTTCTGTGGCTCGCAGTCACAGATCTGATTTCAACAGAGACGGGAAAACAGACCCTTGGGATTTGGAAGACTGCATCGGCTCCATTGCTAAATTCATGCACAAGAACGGCTGGAGAAATGGAGCCATTGTTGCAGTGCCTACAAGTTTCAAAGGAAAACGTTTTAACAAGCTTAAGACAAGTCACAGACATACCATTTCAACCAAAACCATACGTAAAGCAGGAATCAAACCTAAAAAACGTTTTAATGAAACCCGGGCATACCTGTTGAAGAACAGGAACAAAACACATGATGATATCTGGATGGGAGGCAAAAATTTCAAGGTACTCACAAAGTACAACAACTCTACCTCTTACGGTATGGCCATTCATCTTATTGCTGAGCATGTGAAGTAAAAGTGACATTACAGTACAAATAAATTGATCTCTAAACTTTTTTAGATATACTATTTGGATTATTAATACCACAAGGAAATATTCTTTATATGAAAAAGTATCTTTTACTCCCGGCTCTCTCTCTTAATCTTTTGGCAGGAGGAAGTATCACTTCTCTCCATACAGAAACAGAAAATATTTTTACAGAAAACACCATAGCACAAGAGCGTACCTGGTATCAGGTTGCCTTGGGAAAACCGGAAAAACCACTAACAGATGAAGAACTTAGAAACAGAGTGATCTACACCAATGTTATTGGTGCCGGTATTGTCACTGCCTGGGGTATTGCATTTTGGGACTACTTTACACTATCACCTAAAACCAATAATGAAGGCTGGTTTGGAAAAGATACCAAATATGGTGGTGCAGACAAACTGGGGCATTTCTATTCAACCTATTTGTGGTCTTTAGGTTTTTCCTCTCTCTATGAATATTGGGGAATGAGTGAAGATGAGTCACTCATTTATGGGCCTCTTACTTCATGGTTCTTCCAAGGTATGATGGAAGTGGGTGACTCTTTTTCCGAGTCACAAGGCTTCTCTTATGAAGATATGGTCATGAATACTGTAGGGGCAGCATTTTATTATGTACGGGAAAAATATCCTGAAGTAAAACGTAAAGTCGACCTCCGCTTAGAGTATGTCCCCGATTTCAACTCCGATGTAGATATCTTTACACAGTACAACTCTATGAAATATCTTTTTGCTCTGAAATTTTCCGGTTTTGACAGTATGGAAGATACTCCTATGAAATATTTTGAACTCCAACTTGGATATTACACAAGAGGATATCAGGACCATGACAACTATAATGATACAGAACGTGTAGTCTATGTGGGTGTAGGTATCAATGCTTCAGAAGTATTGAAAGCAATAGGCTGGGAGAAAACCAGTAAGATCCTGAACTATTATCAACTTCCATATACTTATGTTCCTTTTGGTTATGACTTTGATACACAAGGGTATGTTGCACCCTATTCAAGACCTTATTACGGAAATAAAAAATAGTTAAATTGGATTATCATATAGTGAATTTAAAACATCAAGGCTAAAATAATGAAAATACTTATCATACTCTTACTGTTGGCATTAAATCTTCATGCTGTCAACCAAAATGATCTTATCGGAAATTGGGAATCCATCAATAGAACAGTGAACAATGGCACAGAAACCATAGAAAAAGAGTACCTTACATTAAATGTCAACCATACATTTTCACTTATACTTCTGGTAAGTCTTAAAAAAGATGCTTCTTATGTCAAGGACTTGCGTATAGAAGTAACAGGTACTTGGGATTCACGGGACAATACACTTGTCTATGTGGTAAAAAATGTGAATGTTCCTAGAGCAAAAGAAGTTTATCTTATTTCACAACAATCATTGGAAAATCTTGCAGCAAATTTTAAATTCAAATATGAAAATGATACTATTCATATGAGCAGAATAGAAATTCTGAATAAAACCATGTTAAATCTTTTGGGAGAGAAAGGGAGAGAAACCAAATATAAACGGTATTAACTCTCTTTTCAATTATGTGATCAAAAGATCATTATCAATGAACCGGCAACCACAAGTAAAACATTTGCGAAAGCATACGTACCGGTATACCCCAGTGCAGGTACAGGGCTTTTTGCCTCTTTTATCACAACAGAGAGTGCTGCTCCCGAGGTCATTGCACCGGTGATCGCACCAAAAATCAGTGCCGGAGAGATCTTAAGTAATTTTGTTCCTACAAAATAACCAACTAAAATAGGTACAGAAGTTACGCACATACCTGCAGCAACCAAAGCAAAACCATTATGTTGTAACGTATCTAAAATTCCTGATCCCGCACGCATACCTACCCCTGCCATAAAGATCAATAAACCAAACTCCATAAGAAACCATCGTGTAGGTTCAGGCAATTGTCCAAATGTTGGTTTTACCGAACGCCTGTATCCAATAAAAAGACCTGATGCCAAAAGTCCACCGGCAGACCCAAGACCAAGAGAAACACCGCCAACGGTAACAGAAAGAGAACCGATCAACAAACCGATTACTATTCCAAAAGAAAGTGTAATAAGGTCAGTTTCCACACCGGTACGTTCTATCTGCCCCATATATTCACCCATGGCTTCTATCTGATGTGGTGCACCTATTACCGTTAATACATCTCCTTTTTTCAAAATAAGATCATCTCTTCTTGAAACATGTTTTCCTTTACGTTTGATCTGCATCAATAGAAGACCAAATCTGCGATGGATAGCTAGATCATCAAGTCTGTGACCTGCAACATCTTCATTCTCAATAATCACCTGTACTGAATCTTGCGCATCATCACTTTTCCATTCCGTCACGATCTCTTCTGCGATCTTTGAGATCTTTTCAGTAAAATATTTTCTCGGTCCCAAAACTTCAATAATATCACCATATTTTAAACCTGATCCATCTACAGGAGAAAATCCATTTTCACATTTAACTTTTACCACCGATGTCTGATCCCAATATTGTTCTTTTAATGTTTTAAGATCAATGTTTTGCATGTCTTCTTTTGTGATGCGGTAAGTTCTACGTACTACATTTTCGGGAAGATCCAAAACCTCACCCCCGGAGTTTTCAAATTTTTTAGCCTCCTCCACCAGATCGATCTTTAAAAATTGTGGTAAATACTTGATCATCATAATGAGTCCGACCAAACCAAATATATAGGTAACCGCATATCCCATAGAGATATTATCAATGATCTGATCTTTTGTCCAGCCTTCCGCTATGCTCACTGTTCCTGCATTGACTGCATCCTGTGCTGCAGCTAACGTGGGTGAAGAGGTAAGTCCTCCTGAAAGGAGACCTGCAGACATTCCAGGAGGTAAAGAGAGCATACTTGCCCAAAGTGCTGCCAAGCCAAAACCTGTCAATGCTACAACTACAGATAAGGTAAAATATTTAAGTCCATCTTCTTTTAACACCGCTACAAATCCTGGACCTGCCTGATATCCAACAGAAAAAATAAAGAGTGCGAAACCAACCATTTGGGCAGGGGGAGAGATCTTAAAACCAAAATAGCCAAAAAAGAGACCTGTAAAAAGTACTCCTGCCACTGATCCCATAGAAAAAGAACCTATACGCAGGTTACCAACGATGTACCCTATGCCCATGACAAGAAAGAAAACCATATCAAGATGTTGATTAAGAAAGGTGAGTAGCAGTTCTGCTAAGCTATCAAAGGACATATTTTACTCCAAATATACAAATAGATACATGTACACTTGATATGAAAAAGTTTTACTTATCTTTTTCGTGCACGTCTATACTGTTTCTCTTTTAAGTAGATACGTTTCAGATCCGGTCTTGCAAAGTGTATATATTTATGCCGCGAAACAAATACCGGTACTCCGGGGTGAGCCCAGGCGAAAAGTCTTCGTATATTTTTTTCTTCTACATGAATACATCCATGAGAAGTATTGTTTATACTCCCTTTATGCAATGCATGTCCCCAATTTGTAAAGAACAGACTGTAATCCATATTATTTGAACCATCTGCTTCAGGATACTTTTTAGAGGTATAAAAACGTTTTTTATATTTCACAGACCACATCCCGGAGGGGGTGTAACCTATCTCTTCACCTGAAGAGATACCTCCGCTTAACCATACCGTACCATCGCGATCTATAGCATAAAACCGTCCATCACTGTCTTCTTCCCGCACTGACACAAAAATAAAATCTTTATCTGTCATATCAATATCTCTCTCATTCCCTGATTTATCTATGTAGGTAAACTCAGTTTTGGAAAAAGGTATTAATTCTCTATCTTGTCCAAAGACAAATAGAGAAGAGAGAAGAAGCAATACACCAATTGGTTTCATAACTATCCTAATTTATTTAAACTTTAAAACTTATATCCACCAATGAGTCTAAGCGCAGATATTGGCTCCTCATGATCTAAGTCCACA
>Ga0256827_10000511_pt1 | contig 24202 bp, 25 predicted proteins | sample CV84metaG_FD_185977 | JGI IMG/M metagenome (GOLD analysis project Ga0256827, IMG submission 185977) | Hydrothermal vent microbial communities from East Pacific Rise, Pacific Ocean - CV84 | ecosystem: Environmental > Aquatic > Marine > Hydrothermal vents | place: Pacific Ocean: East Pacific Rise...
AGTATAGTTATGACCTAAAAAGCATTTGCTCCTTGTATATCTCCTATCTGAATTTTTGTTCTTATTTTATGGGAATGGATAGAATCATTTTTAAGAGAAACCTCCTCAACTATAATAACTTCACCATCAAAAATATCTATTAAATCATCAAAAGAATATTTTCTATTTTTACCAAAATGGAAATCATACCCAACAACTATTTTTTTTAAAAGAGGGAAATTTTCTTTTAAAAGTTTTATAAATCCCTCTCCATCAAGATGACGAATAGAATCTAAATCAAAATAAAATATAGGATAATCTGAAAAGTTTTCACGCTCTTTTTGAGGAGTTAAGTTTGAATACCCTGTTTCTATCACGACAATAGTTCCATCTTTTCCTAATTGGGAAAATAATTTTTGATGTCCTATATGCATCCCATCAAAACCACCAATAGCAATAGCTGTTGTTCTATTTTTCAAATCTCTGCTCCTTTATCTTTTAAATTTTTTCCCTAAAAATGAGTTGAGTTGATTTGCAAACATCTCTGCATCTTTTATTCCAAAAGGTTTAGGACCTTTAGTTATCTCTCCACTTTCACGAATTTTTTCCATTAAATTTCGCATAGCAAGATACTGTTTTATATTCTCTTTAGAGTAAAGTTCTCCTCTATGGTCTATGGCATGAGCATTTTTAGTTATTGTTCTATCTGCTAAAGGTATGTCTGCTGTTATTACGAGGTCACCCTCCTCTAACATCTCTACTATTTTATTATCAGCTTCATCTGCACCAGCTTCAACAATAATATAACTTATAAATTTTGATTTTCCTATATTTACTTTTTTATTAGATACTACAATAGTTTCTATACCTAATCGTTCTATCTGTTTTATAAGAATAGATTTCAGTAGATTAGGAAAAGCATCTGCATCAATATATATTTTAAACATTAATATTAATTTCCTTATGAAAATAATTATTTTTTTGAAAAGTTTTTATGATTTTTTATTTAAGAAGTGGTGACCCCGAGGAGAATTGAACTCCTGTAACATGGATGAAAACCATGGATCCTAACCGCTAGACGACGGGGCCACTTTAATTTTAGAAAGTTTGCTTTATTTTTTATTGGTGACCCCGAGGAGAATTGAACTCCTGTAACATGGATGAAAACCATGGATCCTAACCGCTAGACGACGGGGCCAAATAAAAATAAATGGTGTCCTGTGATGGATTCGAACCATCGGCCACATCATTAAAAGTGACGTGCTCTACCAGCTGAGCTAACAAGACATTTATTAAGTTTTAACAATCATTGCTGTTTGTTGCTGAAATTATAGTGGAATTTTTTTTATATGTCAAGTAAAAATGAAAGAATTTTAAAATTCTTTCATTTTTCTCTAAATATCAGCTTCACATCGACCTTGTAAAGATGTTTCATCAACAGTTCCTATATCTACACCTAACTCTTTTAATCTTTCTAACACAGGAGGATGTGTATAGTGAAAGAATATATAAAGAGGATGAGATAACGGGAAACTTTTATTTTCTGTTACTAATTTTTGTAAAGCATTTGCAAGTTCTATACTTCCCGCTGGCCCACCTAATTCACTTCCCATTTTATCTGCTTCATATTCATTATGACGACTCACTATACCCATAATCGGCATCATAATAAAACCTAAAACTGGCATAAACAATATAAGAAGTATCATCATTAAAGCTGGTGTTTCTGGCATTCCCATCTCAAGATATAAAGATGTAGGAAGGTTTCCAAAAAGTGCAAACATACTAAATAACATTATACCAACAAGTGCTATATTTTTATAAATATCACCATGTGCAAAATGTCCAAGCTCATGACCCAATACAGCAAGTAACTCTTTTGTAGTCAATTTTTCAATCAATGTATCAAAAAGAACAACTCGTTTAGCTTTTCCAAACCCACCAAAGTAGGCATTAAGTCGGGCATCTCGTTTACTTGCATCACTAACAAAAACACCACTACTTACAAAACCTGTTTTATCCATTAACTCTTTTATCTGTTCATCTAACTCTTCATCTTTTAAGGGTGTTAATTTATCAAAGAACATTGCACGAAATGTTGGATAAAGCATATTTATAAGAATAATAACACTAAAAATAAAAATAAAACTCCATAACCACCATAAATTGAGATTTAAGATAATTAAATATATACCCCAAACAACTAAAGAACCAAAGAATAGTGTCATTCCAAAAGAGATAAGAGTATCTTTTATCCATAATGACAGTGTAGATTTATTAAAATCAAACTCTTTATCCAATACAAATTTTTGATAATAGGAAAAAGGGATAGATACTATTGAGTTTATTACTATAAAACTCATCACTATTATAATAGTCATTATAGCTTCATTTTCAAAGAAAAGTTTGTCTTGTAAAAAAGAGATTCCAAAACCTATCCATCCTATAAAAAATAGATAATCTATAAATGAACTTACAATAGAAAGTTTCTCTTTAGCAACTGCATAATTTCCAGCCTTTAAAAAGTCACTAGGTTGAAGCAATACTGCTTTTTTTCTTTTTGCAATATTGATATAACCAATTTGCATTACACTTGTATATATTGAAACTAAAACAAATAGTGTATAAATACCTACTATTATTGTTAACATAAATTACCCTTGATAGCGATTTAACGCTTTTTTTTTGTATAATACTACATTATTTAAAATAATAGATTATTTTTAGGTATAAGTACTGTACTTTTATTTATATCTAAATTATCATCTTTATTATCAAAAACATTATATGCTAGTAAATATACAGAACCTATAATCAAACCTATACCAATAACCCATAAAACTGTTTTTCTTTTTTCACCTTTAAGTGAATTATAATCACCTATATCTTCTAATCTTGGTTCATCCATAATATAATCCTTTAAAATTTTAGATGATACTATCAGATAAATAATAGATAATAAGTTTGTTATTGAAATTAATTTGACGATTTAAGTCTATTTTTTATATTATTTATTCGTCATTTGAATTGATTTTTTTGAGAAGTATATAGAGGAGTAACCTCTACGAAAAAGTAGAGGTTTATTTAATCTAAAAACTGAAAGTTTAAAAGTCACCTTCAGCAGCTCTTGCTGGAATATCTAGCATAGCTTTTTGAACATGTTGTGCTAATTTTAACATCTCTTCAGGTAGTTTTTTCCCACCGTGAATAGCTAAACTTAAATCCATTGTATATAAATATCTCTCGCCATTAGCAAGTTCAATTAACATAATTCTACATGGCATAAATCCACCAAACTCAGGTGAGTGTGCTAAAAATTTCTTTGCAATAGAAAGACTACACATTGAAATATTTCTTACTTTGTAAATTTCTGTACCTTTAGCACCATCAATAGTGAACATTTTAGTATCACCAGTAACTCGCATATTGTACTCTTCAGCTAAAGCTTTAATAGATTCAACAACATCAGCATTCTCAACATCTTCATTCACTTTGAATTTTAGAACCATACCTTTTGCAGCGTCACCACTATCTAAAACTTTTTCAAACATAGATATATATGTTGGAATCGCTTCACTATCTAAAGCATTGACTTTAGATACAACACTACCAAACTTAATAAAGCCCACAAATATAGCTAAAACAGCGATAAAACCAATAGCACTTAAAATATTTTTCAATACGTTCATATTTTCTCTCTTTTTGATATTATTAGAATAGTTAAAAAAACAATCTAAATATAATTATAGTCTTGAATAACTTTTATTAATATTAAAAGAGCTAAGAATATAAAAATTTATTATAAGACTATTTATCTTTCGTATATTCTATCTGTTCAATATCTCTTTTTACTTCAACAGTAACTGAATTTTCACCTACTTTTACATCTTCATCTTCATTTTTTTTTAGCTCATTTTCAATCTGTTCAGCATTCTCTTTTGCTTGAGAAATTGTTATTGCTTGTGCTTCTTCCAATGCTTTTGCTTGTGCTTTTGAAAGATTTCCATCAGCTATACTTTTTGCTTCAAGTGCTATTATCTCTGCATCTCTTGCTGTTTTTAATGCTTCATCTAAAATCTGTTTTTCAGCAAACTCTTTTTTCAATCCATCTATTCTTTCTATAACCTGTCTTGCTTGAATATGTTCAATTCTATCAGCAACTTTTTCACTTCCAATTAAAATTTCTAAATATGTTACATTTCTCCAATTATCAGTCAATAAATTTTCTAAATAGCTTTTATAGTTTTCATTTATCTCTGTCCCATTTGCTATAAAAACTAAATCAAACTCTAAACTATCTGTTTGATTAAAATATTTATAGTAAAGTTCTTGAAGGTAAGTAGCTAATGAAAGAGATTTAATATAATGATACACCTTCTCTTTTTCACCATTTTCAAGAAGATAATCTAAAATATCAGTAGATATAATAGCTGTTGGAGTTTCAAAAAGTTTATTTTGTTTCCCCATACAGAACTCATATACCTGCTCTAAACTATCGTCAAGTGAACGAACAAACATAAATATCTCTAAATCAGCACCAAAATCTATATTTTTTAATCTTTGAGTTAAAATATTTAAAACCATTTCTGGTTCTTCTAAACTATTAGCATATTGAACAAGAGTTCTAAAAAGAGGGATTGATTCTTCATCAAAATTCACCTCTTTTATATAACGTCTTAATTCTCCTTGAAGTTTTTCAACAAGAAGCTCATTAGAAATTTCTGAAAAATAAAGAGACAACTCCTCATCTGAAGATGATGCTTCACTTAGCATCTTATATGTTTTTGACATCTGTTGATATTTTACAATCTTTTCATCAATCTCCATATTTTCCAATAATCGTAATTGTGCTGTATAATAACTTTTTTTACTATACTCCAATACTTCTTTAAACTCTTCTGTTGCATTAGGTATATGTTTTGCAATTTTTTGCATATATGCATCATAATCAGAAAAGCTATTTTCAGAGTTATCTATATCTTTCAAAACTTTCATTGCTGAAGATTTTCTTAAAGAAATTTTAATGAAAAAGAATGCACCTAAAGTAGCAACTAACCCTCCAACAATTATATATATTTCCATTGGTGCTTGTGCATAAATATCTGCAAAATTAAAATTTGATTTTTCAACTATTGTTAAAAAATCCCCTATTGTCGTACCTACATCCATAGTTATTCCTTATACTCTATTATTATTACAAATTATATCGAAAGATATTTATATATTAGCTTTTTCTTTCTCTATCTTCTCTTGGTGTTTAGACATCTCTAATCGTATCTCATTCATTATAGACTCTGGTACATTTTCATCTTTTGACCATTTCACCTCATCAATATGTCCACCATAATCAGAACCTAACTCTTCAACTTTTTGAGAAAATTCATCTAAATTATTACATAGAACCACTCTTCCATCAAAAGTATCTATAAGTTGTATAAACCACTCCCCATTTTCATCTATTTTTATTAACGATTCAAAAACAACAGCCATCTATCTTATTCCTGCATTAGGGTCAAAACCAGTATTATCAAAAGTTCTTGCAAACCCCTCTAAATCTTTTTTCTTTAAATCACCATTATAAACAATATCTTTTACATCAATATCATCATCATTTAACATTTTAGGTACAACATCAGAGTTATTAATAACTTCCATATGTGCTTCAAGTTCATCCTCACTATATGCCATCTGCATATCAGCAGCAGCTACATGTGGAATAGCCTCTATAACTGCAAGTTTTTTCAACTCTTCAGAAACACTTTCACCCTCAATAGTAATAATCACACGACCTTTTTCATCATGCATATGATAATCACACTCTGGTATATCTTTTAAACTTTGAACAACTTCATCTAAATACTTTGGTAATGTTTGAACTACGATACTTGATATATTCATCTTCTTTTCCTTAATTTTATTCGTAAATTATTTTACGGATTTTTTCACCATTTTCTCTACGCATATTATCGTATAATTTTTGATACTCTAGTTTAGCATTATAACTAATAGGTGTTCTTAAAGATTTAAACTCAACAAGTTTTCCCTTTTTATAAACACCAGATACAATAGCTTTCACCCAATAAAATCCTTTATCTTTACGAAGATTTTTAACTATCCCTATCCACTGTTTTTGATTTTCAATAGTTTTCCACATATCTTTAAAAGCATCCTTTGGCATATCTGGATGACGAACAATATTGTGTGATTTTCCTATAAGCTCCTCCTCTTCATAACCACTAATATCACAAAAAGTTTCATTTGCATAGGTAATAATACCTTGTAAATCTGTTCTAGAGATAATCAACTCCTCCTCTGGCACTTCTGTTTCAACTAAAAATTCACTCTCATTATATTGCATAAGACTCCTTTATCTAATTTTATAATAGTTTATAGTTTTATCATCACTTGATACAAAAAATTCATTTTCATTAATAAAAATTATATTTGTTAATGTCATTTTATTGCCACCATATACACCTATTTTTGTTTTTGTTGCTGTTTTAAAAAGTGTTACATTATTATTTTCATCACTTGCATAACCAACTATTTTTCCACTAGGAGAGAGTCCAACACTATAAATTAAAAATTTAGCTTTTTTATAATATGCTCTTTTTCCATTATAAATCACAACTCTTCTATCTTTTCCAGCTGTTGCAATAACATTATTTTTTATATCTACTTGAAAAACATTATCCAAATTTTCTCCTGCTAACTCTTTTACAAAAGAACCATCTTTGGTATTATGAATTTGTAGATTTCCACTCTCATCAGCTATAACCACTTGAGTTTTATCTTCATTCAATACAAAATCTGAAAATTTAGATTGAGATGCTTGAATCTCATAGTTCTCTTTTTGCGTTTGAATATCATAAGATATAATCATATTACTTAAAAGAGCTAATAAAATAGTATGCTCATCTATAAATTTTGCTTTAGCTATATATAAACCTTTAGATGCAGGAAGTACTAAATTCAATTTTCCATTTTCATAAATGTGAACCCGTCTTGCACCTCGTTTCCCTAAAGAAAGAACTAAAACTTTAGAGTGCCACACATCAACTGAATAAACTTTAGAATCTATACTATCACCCATAAAATCTACAATTTTATCTACCATAATTTTTTGAACAATTTTTTTAGAATTTTTATCAAATATATCCACGCAACTTGCATCTGTTGCACTGTAAAGTTTAAAATTTTTATACACTATATCAGAAACAGCTCCACTGGATATATATCTTGCATTCGGAGTATTGATTGTTTGTGCATAAAGCATTATTGTTGTTAAAACTGTTATAAAAAATATCTTTTTCATCAATGAAGAACCTTTATATCTATCGCATCAGCTGGACACCTACTGATACAAAAACCACAAGATGTACATCTCTCTTGGTTAATTGTTGGCATAAACATCGCTTTGAAGTCTATCGCATCATCTAAACAAGGGTCTTTACACGAAAAGCACATAACACCTTGCCAACTTAAGCATTTTGATTCGTTTATACGAATACCAGCATTAATAATCTTTCTATCTTCTACCTGTAAAACATTCAATTCACAAGCAATAGCACAATCATCACAATATGTACAACCACTTTTAGAAAAATCTAATTTGGGTGTTTTATCCTCTTGTATAACAATAATTTGCTCTTGACACAAAGTGGCACATCTACCATCACAATTTTGACATTCTCTATCAAATGCACTTATATCTATATAATATGGAGGACGTATAGGGGCTAATTCTCTCTTCTCACCTTTAAGGGAAGAAGAGAGAAAACTAAAAAGCTCTCTTCTTTGCATCTTTACTTACTACTCTCGTAAGTGTTGATACCTTCCATAAGTTTTGTACCATTCCAACTAGATTTACTCGTAGCATCTTTGCTTACATAATCAGGTTCAAAAGTATTTTTTACTGCAACATCCGTTCCTGATTGAGGAGCATGACACTGTGTACAGTTAAATCTACCACCATAAAGTTTACCACCTTTAGTTTTTTTAATAGATACATTACGTAACTCTTCACTTGAAGTATTTTTAATAATATGCCCATTTTTTTCAATCTCACCATCAGCAGCAAGTGTTGTTGATGGTCTAAAATTTGTAAAATGTGAAACGGGAATAGGTGTAGCACCCATACCCATATTTTTTGCATTTTCTGGCATATGACAACCAAGACACTGATTGTTATTAATAGTAATTGGTAACATACCATCAACATCATGAGGAATCATAGGTGGAGCATCTTGAAATGCTCTTTTTATCTTATGACCACTCCCTGTATAAGTTGTTGAATATTTAGCTTTATGCCCTTGTGTATCTTTAGTTTCTACATAAAGATTTGTCTTTCTAAGACCTAAAGACTCTTCAGATACAAATTTTACTGGTGGTGTAATTTTTGCTTTAATAACCTCTTTTACAGGTATAGCCTCTTTTTCTGTTACGCCACAACCAACTAATAAAAGTGTTGATGTAGCTAAACCAATTGTCAGTGTAATTGTACTCATTAATTTCATTTTACTCTCCCGTTTTTCTTTGTAGTGCTAATTCTCTAATGGAAAATCTCAAGGCATCATCATCACATACTTCTATACATCTAGCACAGTTACTACACTCTCCAGATAATACAGGTAAACTCTCCTTACCTATCATATGTAAGACCTGTTTCTCAGGACAAACATCTTTACATTTCATACATAAAGTACAATTCTCTTCTGAGTGATGTACTTTTATTAAACTAAATTTACCTAAAAGTGAATAAAATCCACCGAGTGGGCATATATGTCCACACCATCCATTTTTTAAAACAAATAGGTCAAAAAGAAAAATTATAAGCATCGCTGCCCAACCAAAACCTAAACCAAAAACAATTCCCCTATGTACCATAGATATTGGAGATATAAACTCAAATGCTGTTACTCCCATAATATAGGAGATAATAAGACTTAAAGCTAATACCCAATATCTTATATCTCTCGATGCAGGTTGTTTAACTCCAACAATACGGTCTATCTCTAGTTTTCTTCTCATAAAATTAGCTAAATCTGTTATCATATTTATTGGACAAACCCAACTACAAAATGCTCTACCACCAATGAGTAGATAAAAGATAGTAACAACGGCCACTCCAAGAAGTAAATCTCCAGCAAGAACAGCACCCGCCATCAACATCTGTAAAACAGCATAAGGGTCACTCATAGGGATTACACCTAAAATTTTAGAGGAACTAAGATTTCCAACTAAAATACTCCAACCCCAAGCATTTGCACCAAAATATAGAACTAATAAGCTAATTTGAGTAAATCTTCTTAAAAAGAGGTATCTGTAATTATTCCATAATTTTTTCATTAGTATAAATCCTCCAATGAACTATTTAAAGAATCAGTTGCACTCTTTTTACTTAACTCTGTCGTTGTTTTAATCGCATGAGCATTTTCTAAACGCTTCTCATCCGATTTATCCCAACCTTTTATATAATAACTTCCAGCTTTACCAGTAGCTGTTTCACGTGGAAGTATAAAAATAGCTGGTTTTTCAGTCACACAAGCATGTTCACACATACCACAACCTGTACAAGCATCAGCATGTACAATAGGTTTCATAAATGCATGTTTTCCAGTTCTCTCATTTTGTTGATACTCAATAGTAATAGCTGTTCCAAAAAGAGGACATGCTCTATAACAAGCATCACATTGAATACCCCAAAAAGCGATACAGCTATTGTCATCTACAACAGCTACACCCATATCAGCACTATTAATATCTAACTTATCATCCGTTGTAACCCTTTGAACATCCAATGCACCAGTAGGACATACAGGTACACAAGGAATATCTGGACACATATAACAAGGAACATCTCGAGGAACAAAATAGGGTGTTCCTATCGGTTTATTATCTCCTGGTTTTGCTAGTAATAGTGTATCAAATGGACATGCTTCAACACAAAGTCCACATTTGATACAGGTTTTAAGAAAATCATCCTCTTGTAAGGCTGATGGAGGTCGTAATACTAACTCTGATGCCGTTGCTTCATCAATATAAGCACTCCACATAAATCCACCAATAGTTGCCATACCAATACCACGAGCCATATTTAGAATAAATCTTCTTCTATCACTAATAGGTTGCTTTTTCTCTTTTTTTATTTTAGGTCTGTTTTCGCTCAAAACGAATTTTTCCTTATTTTATACTTTAGTTATTTTAACTGCACATTTTTTATAATCTGTTTGTTTTGATTGAGGACATGTTGCATCAAGACAAACTTTATTTATAAACACTTTTTCATCAAACCACGGAACAAATACTAAACCTCTTGAAGGTCTGTTTCGACCACGAGTTTCAACACGTGCTTTTACCTTTCCACGACGAGATTCAACCCAACAAAGTCCACCTTGTTTAAGTCCTTTATCTTTTGCATCTTGTGGGTGCATATAGCAGAGTGCTTCTGGAACTGCACGATAAAGTTCAGGTACACGCATAGTCATAGTTCCTGAATGCCAATGTTCAAGTACACGTCCTGTACATAACCAAGTATCATACTTTTCATCTGGAACTTCAGGTGGCTCCATATATGGACGTGCAAAGATTTTTGCTTTATTTTTAAGTGATTTTTTTGTTTTATCTGTTACACCTTTTAAATCACCTTGCATAAGTGCTTTAGCAAGTGGACCATAGAAAGCATGAGTATTATCTGTTCCCGCTTCTTTTACTGCTTTTGCTGCATATGGGTCATACTTAACATTAAATCTCCATGCAGTCTCTTTTCCACCAACAACAGGCCATTTAAGTCCACGTACTCTATGGTAAGTAGTGAATGAAGCTAAATCATGCCCACGTCCACGTCCAAATGATGCGTACTCTTCCCAAAGATATTCGTGCACCATAAATCCACAACCTTTAACTACTTTACCATCACCACCTATTACATCTCTACTATCACCACTACAATCAGAATTATCATAATCTTTTTGAGGGAATGAGTTTGTATCGATTTTATATGATTTCGCTTCCTCATTTGCATAAAGAATTTCATACATTGTGGTATCATCACTGTAACCCATAGCATAAGCTGCTTTACGAACATCTGGAAGTTCTTTACCATTACGAAGAGTATATCCACCCCAAACATCTTTAACAGTGAAACGTTTTGAAAGTTCCATCCATTGCCATGTATCACTCATCGCATCACCTACTGGAAGAACTTGTTGTCTCCAATGCTGTGAACGACGTTCTGCATTCCCATAAGCACCCCATTTTTCATAAATCATCGCTGATGGTAAAACAAGGTCAGAAACTTTCGCTGAAATACCAGGATAACCATCGGAAGTAACGATAAAGTTATCCATCTCACGAGCAGCTTTAATCCAATGTGTAGCTGAAGCTGAATCTTGATAAGGATTACAAACATTTACCCAAGCAAATTTTACAATACCATCTTCAATATCACGATGAATTTTCATAATATGTTGATTTCCAACTGGATTTAAAGTTCCATCAGGAATTTTCCATCTTTCTTCTGTATGTTTTCTATGTTTAGGATTTTTTACCATCATATCTGCTGGTAGACGATGACAAAAAGTACCAACTTCACGAGCTGTACCACATGCTGAAGGTTGTCCAGTTAGAGAAAATGCCCCAGAACCTGGGATAGCTTGTTTATTTAACATAAAATGAACATTGTATGAAAGTGTATTTACCCAAGTTCCACGTGTATGTTGGTTCATACCCATAGTCCAAAAAGATACTACCTTACGACCTTTTTCAATATATAAATCAGCTAAAAGTTGAAGTTTACGTCCAAACTCTTCATCTGATTCATCTGGATTTCCTTTTGCTACTGAAGTTACATATTCTAATGTATATGGTTCAAGAAACTTTTTATACTCTTCAAATGAGATTTCCCAATGTTTTAAACCAGCAGGTTTATTTACCATTTTATCACCAGCTTTATAACCATAAGGTTCAAGAGCAGGTCCCTCTTTTTCAGATACAACATGTACCATCTCATGATTGATTGTTTCCATCTCTTTTGCTGTATATTTACCAGCTGAACCATCAGGACGAACAGGAGTTACTGATTTTTCACCAGCACGTCTCAAACCATAACCCATATTTACAGGTGAAGCAGCAAAAATTATATTTCTTTTTAAGAAATCCCAATCGATAGCCTCTGGATTATTATAAACTATCTCTCTAGCGATATAGTTCCACATAGCAAGGTCTGTATTTGGTGTAAATATAATCTCTTCATCAGCTAAATCTGAAGTTCGTTGTCTATATGTTGACATATTAATAACTTTTACACGGTCTGGGTCGCTTAGTTTTCTATCTGTTACACGTGACCATAAAATTGGGTGCATCTCTGCCATATTAGAACCCCAAGATACAACAGTATCTGTTAATTCAATATCATCATAACAACCAGAAGGCTCATCAATACCAAACGTTTGATAAAAACCAACAACAGCAGATGCCATACAGTGACGAGCATTAGGGTCGATAGCATTAGAACGAAATCCACCCTTCATCATTTTTAAAGCAGCATACCCTTCCATAATAGTATATTGACCAGAAGCAAAAACAGCTACACCCTCTGGACCACTTGCTTTAAGTGCTTTACGAATATTAAATTCCATCTCATCAAAAGCTCGTTCCCAACTTACAACTCCAAACTTTCCATGCTTATCAAAATTACCTTTTGAGTCCATACGAAGTAAAGGTTTTGTAAGTCTATCTGCACCATACATAATTTTAGCATTAAAGTAACCCTTAATACAATTTAAACCACGATTTACAGGGGCTGCAGGGTCCCCCTTAACAGCAACAATTTTACCATTCTTCGTTGCCATCATAATACCACAACCAGTACCACAAAAACGACAAGCTGCCTTATCCCATCTCCAGTTGCTTTCAGCTACTTTTGCTGATGCTTCTAGTTCAGCAGGTACAGTCATACCAATAGCTGCTGCTGCAGATGCAGCTGCTGAGCTTTTCAGAAATTCTCTTCTTGAAAGTGACATATTTTCTCCTATTTTGATAATAAATATAAACAATTTTCATTTTACTCTTTTATAACTTCAATAGATTTTACTTATAAAGATATTCTATAAGTTTAGCTAAAGTTTTCTTTAATAACGTTCCTATTTGTAGCATATAATTACTTTTCAATAAATGGTATGGAAAATGCTTAATAAGTCTATAGAAAACAAAAATTATAAGGTTTTTATATGTATTTTATAGAAAGATTAAAAATTAACACCACTGTATTAAATATATTAAGATTTATCTCTATTATCTATTTAGTTATCTTAATAACATTACAAATAAGCTCTATGAAAAATAGTTTAGATGAACTTTATTTAAACTCTTTACTCTCTATATCTAAACTTAATGAGGCTAACAAAATATATAATATCAATATACAAAATAATATACATCAAGTGATGAACTTTACTATCACACCAACACAAGCACTCTTAGAAATGCAAAAATCCCTTCCTATTGTAGAAAAAATATGGGAAAATTATGAAAAAAATTTTTCTTATGAAGATAAATCTGAATATTTAGAATATTCCCTTTTAGAGATAAGAGAGATAAATAATTATTTTAAAGAGGTAAATATATGGTGTTCAGATATTGAGCAGATGCAGATGTTATCCTTAACAGATATAGATAATAAAATAGCTAAAGCTAACATCATTATTCAAGAACTTATTCGATATGAGTTAGAGATTGCACAAGACAAGCGTAAATCTGTTATTAGTGGATTTAATAATTTCATTTATCAGATACTTTTTTTACTTTTTATTTTTACTATTTTTATAATCTATTATATCTATTTGATTAAAAATAAACAGTTACTTCTCAAAGAGGAATTACAAAAGATAACAGCAAATTGTGAAATATTAGATAGTTTAGAATATAATGATTCTCTGACATCTTTATACAATAGAAAATACTTTAATCTTCTTTATAAAGAAAAATTAGAGATTGCAAAAAAGAATGAAGAATTTATTGCTCTTATAATGGTAGATATAGACTGTTTTTCAGAGTATAATAACCTATATGGATTTAATAAAGGTGACGATATCTTAATTACCCTAGCTAATATTTTAATAGATATTAGCGATAAAAATGATTTTGTTTTTAGATTTAATGGAGAAGCATTTGTTGTTTTATTAACAGATACAAATGAAGAAAAAAGTGTAGCATTTACAAATAATATTCTTCAAATCTTAAGAGATAAGAAAATAGAACATAAAGGTTCAAAAATAGATAACTTTTTAACTGTTTCAATAGGGATGTCCTATTCACAAATAGATAATACAACAACTGAATATAAACTTATTTCAGATGCTGATAAGATGCTTTTTACTGCTAAAGAGAATGGTAGAAATAGAGCTGAAATAACAAAAGGAAAATAAAAAATGGAAAAAAAAATCTCATTAATGGCTAAATATCTTACAGAAGATATTTTTAATCAACTCAAAGATAAAACAACTAAAAATGGTTATACACTTCAAAACCTTATAAAATCAGGAAAAGAGAATTTAGATAGTGGAATAGGTGCTTATGCTGGAGATAAAGAGTCTTATGATGTTTTTGCACCTCTTCTTAATCCAATTATTCAAGAGTATCATGGTTTTTCTAAAGATGACAAACATAAAAGTGATTTTAGTAGTGCCAAATTAAAATTTTCAAATCCAGACACAGAAGGTAAATATATACTCTCAACAAGAATAAGAGTAGCAAGAAATATCGCAGATATTCCTTTAGGAACAGCTATATCAGATGAACAACGTAATAATGTTGAAAAAAAAATATCAACAATACTCTCAAAGCTTGATGGTTCTTTAGCTGGAAAATATTTTGCACTCAATAATTTAGATGATGATACAAGAGCTTCACTTATAAAAGAACATTTTCTTTTTAAAGCTGGTGATAGATTTTTAGAATCAGCTGGACTTAATAGGGATTGGCCTAATGGGAGAGGTATTTTTCACAATAATGAAAAAACTTTTTTAGTTTGGATAAATGAAGAAGACCAACTTCGTATAATTTCTATGCAAAAAGGGGGTGATATCAAAGAGGTATTTACTCGTTTAAGTGATGCAATAACTCAAATAGAAAAAGAGGTTTCTTTTTCTTATAGTGAACATTTAGGATATATAACATCTTGCCCTACAAATTTAGGAACAGCAATGAGAGCAAGTGTCCATATAAAACTACCAAACCTTAGTCAAAATATGGATGAATTTAAAGCGATAACAGAAAAATATAATGTTCAGATTCGTGGAATAGATGGAGAACACTCTAAAACTCAAAGCACTATTTTTGATATATCAAATAAAAGACGTTTAGGTGTAACAGAAGTTGAATGTATACAAGATATGTATGATGGAGTTGTAGCACTAATAAAGAAAGAGAAAGAGTTGGAGATTTAATTCTCCTTCTCCTCTTTTAAGACATTATACCTTTAATCATAAAGAAAAGTATTGCTGAAAGTACTGCTGCTGCTGGTACAGTTACAACCCAAGCAGTGATTATTTTTTTAATAGCATCTCTCTTAACATACTGAACTTTTTTACTTTTTTTAATCTGTTTCTTTGTAAATTTAATAGTTTTCTCTTCATCTGCAATTATTTTATAAAGTTCAACTACTCTTTTATACTCCGACTCCGATTTCATCTCTTTAGCTTCAAGAGTTTTTAGTTCTGCTCTATATGCATATAATGTTTTTTTCTCATCAGCCATAGCTATTTCATCCTCTTTTATACTCACTTGAGTATCACTAAGCTGTAAATACTCTCTTAAAAAACCAACACCAAAAACACCACCAATAGCGATATGAGTAGAACTTACAGGTAATCCAAGTTGAGAAGCTATAATAACAGTTATAGAAGCTGCCATAGCGATAGAGAAAGCTCTTATTTGGTCAAGTTCAGTTATCTCTGAACCAACAGTTTTAATAAGTGCAGGACCATAAAGAGCAAGACCAAGTGCGATACCTAAACCACCAACACTCATAACCCATAAGGGAATAGAAGCTTTTGAAGATATACCACCATTTATAACAGCATCATTAATAGCAGCTAAAGGCCCGATAGCATTTGCTACATCATTTGCCCCATGAGCAAAACTTAAAAGAGCTGCTGCAAATACAAGAGGAATAGTGAAAAGGGTATTAACTGAAGCTTTACTATTTTCAAGTTTACTACTGTTTGATAGTAGTTTTGCCTTCACAAATAAATAGACTAAAATAGCCACAATAAAACCTAAAATAAGTGCAGTTATAAATGTTGGTTTTTTAGTCATTTCAATAGCTACGAAAGGGATTGTATTTAATATATCAACGACATTTGGCCATATCTTTTTTAGACCCTTTAATGTTAAATATGTTACAAAAGCCCATGACATAATAGCAACAAAAATAGGTACATAAGTTTTTGCTGCGCTTATTTTATCCACTTTAAAAACAATAGATTTTTTAATAGCAAAAAGAAATATCCCTGCAATAATACCACCAAGTAGTGGAGAGATAACCCAAGATGCAACTATCTTCGCCATCGTATCCCAATCAACAATATTAAATCCTGCTGCTGCAATACCAGCACCCATAACACCACCAACAATAGAGTGAGTTGTGGAAACAGGTGCTCTCATCATCGTAGCAAAATTAAGCCAAAGGGCAGCAGAAAGAAGTGCTGACATCATCGCCCAAATAAATGGGTCACTATCTCCACCAAAAGCATCTATATCTATAATACCTTTCTTAATAGTATTTACAACCTCACCACCAGCAATTAAAGCACCAGAAGCTTCAAATATAGCTGCTATAATAATAGCTGTTGTCAATGTCATCGCTTTAGAACCAACAGCTGGACCAACATTATTTGCTACATCATTAGCACCTATATTCATTGCCATATAAGCACCTATTAAAGCAGCAACAGCTAAAAACATATTGTTTGGTATTTCACCATTACTTAAAAAACTAAATGTAAGTACAGCTATCATAAAAAAAAGTGCAAAACCTAATCTAGTTAAGTCCGTAGCACTCTTTTTAAGAGCTTGTTTTTCAAGTTTTTTCATTGTTCCAATCTCCATACCTACCTCTTTATATATGCTTTAATAATCTCTTGACGTACTCTCGGTCTATCTCTATATCCTGTTTTAACAACATTTAATCTCTTTAATGTATCCATAGAAGAGCTTAAAACTTGACCAAAAATTGTATGATAACCATTTAACCAAGGTGTTTTTGCTGTTGTTATAAAAAATTGACTTCCATTTGTAGATGGACCTGCATTTGCCATCGCTAAAATACCTGCTTTATTAAAAGTTTTATTTTTAAACTCATCTTTAAAAGGTTTTCCCCATATACTATTACCTCCACGACCAGTTTCAGTAGGGTCTCCACCTTGAATCATAAAATTTTTAATAATTCTATGAAAAGCAATTCCATTATAATAGCCATCTTTAATATGTGTCATAAAATTTTCAACAGCTAATGGAGCAACATCTGGATAGAGTTCAATCTCAATAGTTCCTTGAGTAGTTTCAAGTACAATGTGTGGATTTTTAGCATAAGCATTTAAGCTCAATAACATTATAAATAAGATAGAAAATATTTTTTTCATCTATTTTTCTCCTTTTTCAAAATTTAAACAGACTGAATTTATACAATATCTCAATCCTGTTGGTTCAGGTCCATCGGGAAAAAGATGCCCTAAATGAGCATCACAAGTAGAACATTTTACTTCTATTCTTCTCATACCATAAGTGCTATCTTCCAACTCAACAATAGAACCCTTAATAGATTCATAATAACTAGGCCAACCAGTTCCTGAATCAAATTTTGTTACGGATTGAAAAAGTGGTTCTCCACAACATATACAGTTATATATCCCAACCTCTCTATTATCATAAAATTTACCACTAAATGGTGCTTCTGTTCCCTGTTCTCTACAAACATTGAACTCCTCAGGAGTTAATTGCTTTTGCCACTCTTGTTTAGTTTTTATTACTTTCATAACTGTTCCTTAAACTATTAATCTGTTCACACTCTTTCTCATATAAAATAAAAACCTCTTTTTCTGCTAAATAAAAACTATACGCTAAAGCTCGATATGGAGCGATACAACTATTCATTAAAATTATAAATTTTCCATTTAACCCATAAATATTATTATATGTTGAAATTTCTATACTACCTGTATTATGATTGATAGATGACCCAATTTGATGCTTTATAATCTCAACACTAATTACATTATTTGTAACAATTAATATATCTTTTGCATCACAAGAATTCAAAAGAGTCTTTACTATCTCTATCATCTTTTTATGAGGTTCACAAATCGAAAAATTCATTTTTTGATTATCTAACCTAAAACTCTTTTTAAAACTATATACTGTTTCATAAATATTATTAGTTACAAAAAGAAGCGATGAATTTTTTTGTATATGGATAAGATAATAGATAAACTCCTTCTCTATAAAATCAACATCATCACAAAATATTTGATTTGCTAAATGAAATTTTTTACTCATTAATAAATTATCTATCTCTAATTTTTTTGATAACTCTTTTTTATGTAATTTTAAACGATGTCTATTAACTACCTCTATTGGTGTTAATATCTCTATACTATGAGGAACAATCGTATAATCATTTCTCTCTAATATATTAAATAAATTTTGTTCAAGTCTTTCACAAGCAACTTTAGTAGGTTTAATAATTACAACTTTACTTTCTCTATCTTTTAAAACCTCAACAATAGATTTTAAAAGAAGAAGTGTTGTTCTCCCACTTCCTATTGGTGCATTTAATGTTGAATGACCAATAATTTTTTCATCTATAAATTCAATCTGTTCATCACTACACAGATATATTTCACCACTTTTATCTCTCATAGAGTAATGACTAAATATAGTTGTTGCAATGCTATTTATCTCTATTTTATGATTTAATATAGAGGAAAGAGTTTCTAATTTTTCCAATATTTCTTTCTCTGTCATATCATTAAACATAATAATATTTTTAAATAGAAGGTCATGAAATAATTTATCTAAATAATCGTATTGACCAATATTTAAGTTTTCCATCAATAAAAACTTAAATATTGGTATATTTTTATCTTTAAACTGTTTTTCTAATTTAGCTGTTATAAGATTTTGAATCTTTTCAAAAGTTAATCTATGAATAAGCTGTTTATTAAATTTTTGAGGTTTAGCATTTTTAAGTTCATCAAAGGACCAATCTTTTTTTTCAAATATATAAATTCCTCTATTTTCATCAATAATAAGTAAAGGAACAACAAAGCTTTTATCTTTATGAAAAATAGTTTTATTTTTATAAATAAGAAAATTATTTTTACTACTAATGGAATGTAATTTTTTGATTAAAAGAGATTTTAAAGTGGAAAGAGTTTTAGGTTTATTAAAAAATCTACTCATATTAAGTTACAACAAAATAACATATCAAAAAAGATATGCTATTTTAGTGCTATTTACCAGCTGCTACACGGTCTTTAAGACCTTTACCAGCTTTAAATTTAGGAACCATTTTATCTTGTGTAGTATAAGTCTTATCAGTACCAGGAACTTTTCCTGATTTTCCTTTTTGTAGTGTTGCTACAAAACTACCAAAACCAACTAAAGAGATATCTTCTTTTTGAACTAATGCAGTAGTTACAGCATCAGTAAATGCTTTAATCGCAGCTTCTGCTTCAATCTTAGTTTTATAATCACCACTTGTTTGTACAAGTTCAACAAATTGAGCTTTATTCATAGGCTTACCCTTAGGTTAAAAGATTTCCGAATTAACAAATAATTCAGCTTTCAGTACTTTATAGTTTATTGGCTTAAATATTTCTGATTTAAGCCTAATTTAGGTAGTTTCAGCACTCTAATTTATTAAGTTACATTATTTTATCTTTTAATAACTTAAAGATACTATCTACCTGTAATCATATACTTATTTTTATTTATAACTCTATCTACTCTTTTTTTATGTAAAAAACTAGCACCTTGATAATATGTTATTATTTCATCTTTTAATCTCTTATCTACTACTATTTCTCTATATTTTGTATTAAATATATTTTGGTTTACCACCTCATAACTAGATACTTTTCTTGTTGGTGAGAGTATTATAAGTTTATTATTTTTATATAATCCAAGTTTTTGATAAGTACCTATTAATGCTCTTTGATTAAAAGAATTACTCAATATATCCTTCCCATAAAATTTACTTTCGTAAGACCAATTAAGAAAACTAAAGAGAGTTGGCATTAAATCTATCTGACTTGAAATTTTATCTATAACCTTTGGTTGTAAAATTTCTGGAGCATACACAATCATCGGAATATGATATTTATCTAAAGGTAACTCTGTTTTTCCTGCACTTGAAGCACAATGGTCTGCAACTATAACAAATAGGGTATTTTTAAACCACGGTTTTTTCCTTGCTTTTTCTATAAAAGTCCCTATCGCATAATCTGTATATTTCACAGCCCCATTACGCCCTGAATGGGATGGAATATCTATCTTTCCTGATGGAAAATCATAGGGACGATGATTTGATGTTGTCATAACAAAACTCATAAAAGGTTTTTTTGCTTTATACGATTTATCGGCCTCTTTCATCGCTTTACTCAAAAGGTCTTCATCACATACACCCCAAACTGTGTGAAAACTATCCTCATCTGCACTAAAATCTGTTCTATCTATCACATTAAAACCATTATGTGAAAAAAAATCATTCATATTATCAAAATACCCATGGCCTCCATATATAAACTTTGTATCATATCCTCTATTTTTAAATATAAATCCACTTGAGAACATATTGTGATTATCTGGTCTTTTGACAATGGAACGACCTGCAGTCGGAGGTAAAGAGAGTGTTATAGCTTCCATTCCTCGTACTGTTCTTGTACCTGTTGCATAAAAATTTGTAAAAAAAACACTCTCTTTGATAAGCTTATTCAGTTTTGGAGTTAAGTTCTCTTTTGCCCCCAATGCTTTTATAAATTTACCACTTAAACTCTCTACAACAATTAACATAACATTATAATTTTTTTTCTCTCCTTTTTTTATAACAGTATGAGGTATCTCTATATCAAGTAAATTTTTTAGATTTGGAATTAACTTTTTATTATCTATCGTGATATAAAAATTATCATAATCAAGAGTGTTATTTCTAAAAGCTTCAAAGAGTGAATATAAACCCGATTTACTTAACTCTTTATTATATTGATTTTTAGAGATATTTGTAAAATCTTGTGTAACTGTTATAAAAAAAAGTATAGGCAATATCAATAAAATAGTTGCTGGTTTTATTCTCTGTTTAAAGCTATTATTGTCTTGTAAAAGAGTTGAAATAATCTGAAATTTGTAAAGTAAATAAAAAAATCCTCCAGCAAGAAAAGCTATGATAGGTAGTAATATTTCTAAAGGATAAGACTCCCTAATATTTCCGATAACTTCGTGAGTATAGACAAGATAATCAACGGCAATAAAGTTAAATCTAACACTAAATTCATCCCAAAAAAACCACTCAGCAAAAGCATAAAACACAACTAAAAATAGTAAAATATATGTAAAAATATATGTGATATATCTATTAAATTTAGAGTTCCAAACTTTTCTTGGTAAAATAAGAAGATAGACAACAAACGGGATAATCATATAACTTACACTTACAAAGTCGTAAAAAGTGCCTAAAAGATATATTTCTATTATTTTCAAAAAAGTTATATCAACTATATCTATATTTTCAAGAAGTAATAATGTTCTTGTTACAGTGGATATAATCATAAAAATAATAAAAATCAAACCTATATAAGTAAATCTACTCTGTTTTTTTTCTTGCATCCAAATAATCCTAAAATATTAAATTATCTGATATAGTAATAGTTATATATGAAGATATAATGAACCTATTATGAATTTTTATTCATATATCTATTTTAAAATCTCTATCCTCATAGTTGTTCCTTTATTAAGTTTACTTTCAACATAAATATTATAATTATGAATATCTAAAATCATTTTTACGATTGCTAAACCTAACCCTGTTCCAGAATTCTGACGTGAACGAGCCTCATCAACTCTATAAAAACGATTAAAAATATTAGGAATATCTTTATCAGCTATACCATATCCAAAATCTTGAATATAGATAAAATAACTATTATTATTCTCTTGCATATAGATAATAATCTCACTAGATATATTACTATATAATATTGCATTTTTTATAATATTATTAAATGCAATTTTTAAAAGTATCTCATTTGCTTTAATAGTCACAGGAATAATATCCTCTACTTTTATAATAATATTTTTTTTTATTGCTATCTCTTGATTTTGCTCAACAATATCAAAAAGTAACTCATCTAAATAAAGAGCTTCATAATTTTCTAAATATTCCAAACTACCCTTTTTTGTTATAAAAAGTAACTGTTCTATCGTTTTTTGTATATCTATTATCTCTTGTAACACTTTATCTAAAACAGTTTGATATTCATGAGAATCTCTCTGTTTTCTTAATGCTACCTCTATTTCACCTCTTATCACTGTCAATGGAGTTTTCAGCTCATGAGAAGCATCGCTACTAAAGGATGATATACGAGTAAAAGAATCCTCTAAACTATTTAAAAGTTGATTAAATGTTTCTACTAGCTCTTTAATTTCACTTGGTACTTTTTCTGTATCTATTCTCTGCGATAAATTATCTACACCTATCAATTTTACTGAAGCAATCACATCTTTAACAGAAAAAAGAGTTTTTTCTATTAAACAGTTAGCTATAAATAATAAAATTATTAATATTATAGGAACGCCTATAATAAGCATAAGATACAACTGATTTAAGTATGGTGAGTGAATTCTCTTTTTTATCGCTAACTGAAAAATAACTTTTATTCTTTGATTTTCAAAAATTTGCATGGAACTAACTCTATATTTTTCCTTGTTGAAGTAAGAGATATTATTTAATTTATTTGTAATATTAAGTGGTATATTAAATAGTTTTTTAGATTCCAATGAAGATAAAGATTGAAAAGAAATTTTTGATTTTTCTTTATTATAATAAATTATTTTAATCTCTAAAGGAGATATTTTAAACTCATCTACTAAATCTAAAACACTCTCTTGTAAATCAAATTTTTTCTGTTTTTTAAACTCAGCTCTTATGTCAAAAGATATGATTTTCATCATAGTATCTGTATTATCCATTACACCTTTTTGTGCAGTTGAGTAGATAAAAAGACTAAAAACTACTAAAATAATTAAGTTAGCAATAAAAAAAAAGCTTAATAGTTTAAGTTTTAAACTACTAAACATCTTGGACACTTAGAGTATAACCAATACCATGTACAGTATGTATAAGTTTTAAACTATATCCTTTATCTATCTTATTCCGTAAACGGTATATATACACATTTATTATATTACTAATCGTATGTTTTGAAATATCATTTAAATTTTCTTCAATTACAGATTCTGTTAAAATTTTATCTCGATTTCTTACTAAAAGTTCTAAAAGAGTATACTCCTTAGCTGTAAGAGAAATTTTTCTATTATTTCGTTTAACAATACGATGGTTTATATCTATACTTAAATCTCCGACCATTATAATATTTGAACTTTTATTACTATCTCGTAACTGCACACGAACTCTTGCTAAAAGCTCTTCAAAAGCAAATGGTTTTGTAAGATAATCATTTGCACCATTATCTAAACCATCAATTTTATCTTGAAGTAGATTTCTTGCACTTAAAATAATAATAGGAACAGATAAACCATCATCTCTTAACCTCTTACAAACAGTTAAACCATCTATCGTTGGAATCATTATATCCAGTAAAATAATATCATATCTATGAAGTTTTGCTAAATAGAGAGCATCTGCACCATCATTGATAATATCAACACTATACAACTCCTCTTCTAATCCTTTTTGAATGAAACTTGCAATTTTTATATCATCCTCTACCACTAAAATTTTCATCAATAAAACCGTTTTTTTAACTCCGAAGCTGTCATATATTTGCCATTATAGATTCTCATCTGAAAGAGAAACATCGACTACTATTTCACCATCTGTAATTCCAAACTCAACTAAAGAACCCTCAACTACTTTCCCCTCTAAAATCAAGTCAGCCAATCTATCTTCAACTATCTCATATAAAGCACGTTTGAGAGGTCTAGC
>Ga0256827_10000512_pt1 | contig 24199 bp, 36 predicted proteins | sample CV84metaG_FD_185977 | JGI IMG/M metagenome (GOLD analysis project Ga0256827, IMG submission 185977) | Hydrothermal vent microbial communities from East Pacific Rise, Pacific Ocean - CV84 | ecosystem: Environmental > Aquatic > Marine > Hydrothermal vents | place: Pacific Ocean: East Pacific Rise...
CGCTTCGCGTAACCATATCCTCGTGTATTTACACAGGGTTCAAATTGATTTGTTATAGGGTTTAGTCTTCCTAAAGGTAAATCTCCATTATCTTTAATAAATCCTGTATACCAGAAGCCTTTCTTAGCATTCTGGGATGGTTTCTTTATGTGCTTACATTTATGCGTAATGCATACCGAAGTATCTGTCCATATCACCATGATCAACCCTTAATATTAATTATAGGTATTACTCTATCGATAACCTCTACGAGGTCCTTCTGATTTTCCATAACTTCGAAAATGTCTTTGTAAGCTAAAGGAGCTTCGTCTAGATTTCCATCTGAATGATTTGCAACGAGGTGTTCTGTTGCTTCTTTGAAATCTTCTAAAGATAGACTCTCTTTTGCTTTTTTTCTGCTTAAGACTCTTCCAGCACCGTGAGAACTTGAATTTAGCGACTCCGCTGATCCTTTGCCCTTTACGATAAAAGACCCGTCTACCATGTTTCCCGGAATTACACCAAGCAATTCTTTGTTTGCTTGAGTTGCCCCTTTTCTGTGTATCCATTCGTTACTTCCTATATGTTCTGCATGGTTATGGTTACGGTTAATAAAACGAAGTGGTTGTATGATACCTTTATACTTTGCACCGTTCATCACTTTAACAACTGCGTAAATGCACTTATCAATCATAGCCTTACGGTTAGCCAAAGCGAACTCAAGGCACATATTCATGTCATTGATATAATCTTTGCCTAAAGGTGTATGTACTTTGATTGGGTAAGCATCTTCGATGTTATCTACACGAGCTCTAACTCGTCTATACACAAACTCCTTTTTTGCTTTCTCATAATCATTCAATTTCTGTTCTTTTGGCTGTTTATTCCCAGATATCGCATTCCACCAATCTTTATTCTTTTCATCGAACTCTTTTTTGTAGCGTAATTCATCTACATTAGCGATAGCCGCTTTTTTCATGTAATGAGTAGCAATCTTGTGTCCTACTCCTCTTGAACCAGAGTGTATAACGATTGATAATTTACCATCATCACATCTACCTAATTCAAGGAAATGATTACCTCCCCCTAATGTACCCAGTTGTGCTTGTCCTTGGTCTTGTAAGACTTCCTTAGCAAAATTGGTCATTGGTAACTTCGTAAGGCCTGTAATTGCCATAGGAGGTTTCTTAGGTAGGTTTTTATGTCTACTAAATCCTATAGGTACATCTCGTAGGATTTGGTTTTTGATAGCTACTAGTTGGTCTCGAGTAATATCATCGACACTAACGTCAAGCTTACATTCACTCATACCGCACCCAATATCGTAACCTACGAAAGAACTGTAGATGTACCCTTCTACCTTATATACTGAACCAATCGGTACTACATAGCCAGCGTGGCAATCAGGCATAAGGGCTGCTTGTACAACTCCTTTGGCTTGTATACCGTGTATGAATTGTTCTGCAGTTGCGTCGTCTACTACGTCTGCATATATTTTATACGGTATACCTATACTGTCAAGTTTCGCTTGCAGATCCGGTCTCATTATTGGTGTCATTTAACATCTCCTCTGTTATCGGAACTTGGTCCGTGTTGTGGTGTAATCGGTGACAGTTTGTACACAGAATTACACATTTCTCTAGCTCTACTAGCATCTTGTCCATAGCTACATTTTGAGCAGTCTGAGCATTTAGGTTAAAACTCTTGGAAGCAGGGACTACGTGGTGAAAATCAAATATACAAGCATTAGTACCATCGAATTCGATTCCGCAATGAACACATTTGTTACCCTTTACGGCTAGCATTAAGTGTTTTTTCTTGTTACGGTATTTCTTCTTTAAAGCCCTTAAATGGTCATGTCGTTCTGCCTTGTGTTTGTGGTACCAAGCACGCTTATACTCTGTTGGGTCTTTATACTTACGATTGTTATGCCCGTTAATTACTGTACGTGTTCTATAGTTGCCATCATACTTGTTAAGCATTTCTCCGCACCCACAGGCGCACTCTATCATCTCTACTCGTTTATCTTTACTCTTTGCCATAGTAAATCCTTATCATTTGATAAGTGATTATACCACAGGCAATGTAAAACCTAACCTAAGGCTATGATAATGGTTGTAGGTCTTTTACCATCTATGTAATTCCTCTCAATCATGTGAAGGTCCTAAATGGTTTGTTAGTTGCACTAATACGTGCTAGTAAGTCTGATCTCATACTTGTTCCTTATATAGTTATTACTTACCTGATTTAAGTAAATACTTGTTACTGATACATTTAAAAGTGATACCACTACTAGCTTTATACACTCTACCTTCACTCACAGGTTGGTTTAACGATGGTCCTGTTACGCGTTCTTGTAATTTGTCAAAAGATTCACATATATCAAATATTTTTACATCAGTTGATATAATAGGCACGTACAGAGCTTTAGGTAAGTACTTAGTAACGAAATCTCTCGCATCTTGAGGAGTAAGATACGCTTTGAGAATAATGTCATATACATTAAATATATAGTACTCTACCGAGTCTACTTTTTCAAAGTTACCTTGGATGTTAGGTGCAAGCACTTCGCCTTGGATAGCGTATCCTTTAGGTAATTCCGCTTCTATGTTGTACTTAGAGGCTACATCCCAGAAATTACTGGCTTTGTCACCGGCTTCAGGCCGTTTGAGTTCAAGGTTACGTGAACATACACCAAAATGAGGTTTAGCAGGAAATAGTTTACTCCATAAACCTAATGTAATGAAGTCCATAAAAGAGGTATTGTTTCCGGCTATTTTGTACATAGTACAAGATGAACCATCTAGTTTAAGAGTTTCTTCAAATAGGGTATGTCTATATACTTTGAAGTAATGTCCTAAATTTTGGATACGTTCTTGATCAGTCTTAGGTATGAAACTAGGGAATGATCCTTTAGGTCTACCTGTTACTGCTGCACCGCCTTTGCCCTGTTGTGTAAGTTCTATGTCATACTTAATTATATTAAGTTCTTGGGTAAGGTCTTTATTTTCCATATGTGTGTAACCCTTAGGTAAGTCCAACTCTGAGAACATGCTGATAGGCAGCAGTAATCCTTGACTAATAGCTCCAGCCATTTTCATAGTCTTCAATCTATAACCTTGTCTACCTTGATGTTCAATAGGTTTACCTAAAAATAAGTAAGGCTCTTTGTGAGGCAAGAAAGAATCAATCTCAAAAAATACAGCTAATTCTCCAACTTTCACTTCTCCTTTCTTGAGTATTACAGACCAACCTCCCACAGTACCAATTTCGATTCGGTCTTTACCTTTTATAGGGTACACTGCGTCAAGTCTTCTAATAGTCGCTAATTTTCTCATTTGATTTCCTTAAATAATTCGTACAAGGCATCGAACTGTTCTCGCCCTTGGGGTAAATGACTGATACGCCACGTATTCTTAATTGCTAGCTTGTTAGCTAATCTGTTAAGCTTATCTTGATTATAGTCTAGGTTATTACCTAAGATGTAACTAGTTATACCTTCAAGAATAAAAGTGTAAGTTTTTTGCTGTTTATTCATATTTAATCCTTATAATTGACGTTTATAGTCATAAGTAGTTTTGTAAGTATCTAATTCATACTTAGCAAAGGCTTTAGTGCCTTCTGTGGGTATTTTCCGCGGTAGTTTACGCTTAGGCTTCTTCAACACTACATGACGCTTTGGTTTTTTAGTTTCCTCAACCCTTTTCACTCTACACTGCTCAACATTCAGAAAAGGAAACACCAACATGTACAAGTTTATACGATATTGAGTAGTCAGAAAAGGTCTATCTACCACTCTAGGGTGGGATAACACAGTTACAACATCAATATCGTTAGTGTGTTTCATTTTAACTAACATAGAAATAGCCATATCATTTTCTACTAATGCAGTAATAGCAACTAATTTGCCTCTAAAAGAGGTTAAGCCATACTGTAAGGCTTTTAGAAAGAATTCTCTACATAACGAAGGGTATAAAAAAGTATCTCTAGGTATATCTGAGTTCTTTCTGCGTTCTCTGGTATGAGGAGTAAATACAATAGAGTACTTATCTCCATAATACTTTACTTGGTGTAACATTATTAATCCTTTATCAATGGTATAAATCGTAAGCGATAATTGTCCACTCACACATTACAGTATTTATTACTAAAACCTAGCTAACCATGGAGACATTACAGTACTCCTTGTTGCTTTAAATACTGAATAGCATTCGCTATCTTCATAGAGTAAGTACATCCGGTAACATCACTGCCTGAATTATAACTATTTAGCATATGGTGCCATCCTGTCCTATTCCTATCAAGTTTCCAGTACTGCAATTCCGCTAAAGCCGCTTTCATTGCGTATACATCATCTTCTACTAGTATAGTGGCATAGTAGCTGATGTTATATGCAGTATGTCTTTTATGCAGCCTATCTAACAATGAGTGTATGTTTATCTGTGTAATACCGTAATCCCCTGAGTCAGAGTTAATTTTGGTTAGACCCGCCATAGACTCGTGATAACAAATACCTGCTAAGGTATTACCTAACCCATAGGGTTTACCTATTTCTTTACAAGCTAATACCCTATTACGTTGATAGTTAGTTAAGTCTTTCCCTATCAACGATGTAAGCATAATTACGAGACTTAGAAAGAGTTTCATTATGTTGTTCCTTTAATGACTTAATTCGGTGTTCCTCTATTAGGTTATCGTCCTCATAACGAGTAACGGTACCGTCTGCTTCGATTACTAAAATTGCGTTATCTGGTAAGATAACATTAACATAATGGCTTATGTCTTGTAGATGCACATCTACTGATGTTGTTATGTTAGACTTAACCTGTACGTCTTTTCCGTCTATTACCTTGATTGGTTTCATAATTATCCTTTATTATTCTGTGTTGTACTTAGTGTGTAGTACTAGGTATTTTTAAGCTGGCGCTCTCCCATTTGAGCTAACCCCCGCGAACGAGGGCACCGGACTCGAACCGATAGCCTCCTGCACCTGATAGTAACTAGTAAAAGGACTAAGCACAACACAAAATAACTCCCAGTATATGTTAGTAGTAAAAGTTATCCATTATACGTGAGTAACTACCAACAGGACTGGGGATGTGTATTAAAATACTATTTGTGTTAACTGCTCTGCATTAGTTAGAACATTAATAGTTGAGTTAGTCGATACACCAATAACTGTATCTGCTTCTTCTGGAGTGCTTACAAGCTGCTCTGAATGTACAACTGAACTAACTGCGAAATGTACATTAAATTTAGCAGGTTTAGTGCTGATTTGATCCTCAAACTTCTCTAAAAGGTTAGCTGCATTAGCACCTCTAGCGTTATCTGAACACCCTATAGCAAGTGACTTCATAGTATCATTTTCTAAGTTGATAGAAAATCCTAGGTAGGTATTTGTCATCTCTGTAAGTTTAACTGCATAATCTTGTTTAGCTAAATCAATATCAAAACTACTATGAGATTGTACAATACGTTCTTCAGGGGATATTACACTAATGAAAGCATGCGTATCGTAAGCCCCAATAGAAGCTCTACCAGAGAACATTACTAGAGAATTAAAGATAGTTGATACCCCAGCAGCTTTAGCTTTGGCAATATCGATATCTATAAATTCAGTAGAATAGCTGTCCTTGTTACAGCTAGTGATGTCACCAGAAGAAGTAGCTACTAATGTACCGTTTATCTCAGTTCTCGGATGTCTATAGTAACAGGTGTACTTTTTATCAGAAGTAGCTATAGTAGTTGATAGATCAATATCACAACTACCTGCTCCTACATCCTTCCATAATACCCCCATTCGGATGAAAGTACCTTCGGGTAGGGGTAACGAAGTACCAGGAGATAAAAATGCTCCAGATATACTCATTTCATTAGAGTTAGCTCCTGAATACTGCATTTGTATACCAGCAGTCTCGGGTTCAAGGTATACTTTACCAAGAGTTACATTACTATCAGCCTTAGCTGCCTTGGTATAGTTCAATAGTGTAAACACTACATTATCACGAACTACTTTATCGATTGCCGGTATAGGAGTAGAATAGTAAATAGTTACTCCTTGTACATCTCTAACTTTAATAGGCTTTTCATGTACGGGTCTGCACAATTCTTCAATCGCTTCCCAGCACACCTTAACTGAAGGACTTCTTCGGTTAAGAAAAGAATCAAAGTCTTTAGTAAGTACGTATTCTGCACCATTAAACACTTCCTTAGGACCTTTAATAACTTCAACACCATTACTAGTAGCCTCTTTTTTAGGTAATTTAGCACCAGTAGTAAATTTACATAGTGACACTAAATTACGTAACAGCATACCTGGTCGTTCTTCCATGTATAATTTAGCTACTGTTTTATAGTCACTAGCTTTTTCAGCAGCAGATAATCTACTATTAAAAGTCCATGATCTGTCTGTGTTATATAACCTATCAAGGATTTGTTTAACCTTGTAGTACCTAACTGCAAATTTATCAGCATTACACCAATGAGCGTGATGGAACATACGTTTCCACCATTGTTCATGAGTATACATTTGCTCAACAATATTTGCTTGTTCGTGTTCATGTTGTACGTTGAACCAATCAAGTATGAACTTTTTCATACGTGTAGGCATATGAAATTTAAAAGACTTTAACATAGGTTTAAGGATCTGACCATTATAGTCCTCATCGTTATCACCTTGTTGGCAGTTATTAAGGATAAACCTCATTACTTCATCAACAGACCTAAGAATAGGTGTACCACCTTGTTTATACACGCTTGATTGTACTAGAGCTAAAGTAGACTTAATAGTGTACTTAGGAGCTGGATCCATATCAATATTGATTAAGTCCACTTGCTGTAGTAGTTCCTCTTGTTGCAACCTAAGAGGTACTTTAGACTCCATAATAGAACGAATGTAATCAATATACTCTGCTTGATTCATAATACGAATCTCCTTACCTTTAGAAGGTAAAGTCACTTTAGTAGAACTAGTAAGGATATACTCATCGAATACCTCTTCAGCGTTATTACCGGTTAAGGTGGTATAACCCCCCTCCCATCCATAAGTCATAGCGTACTGTGCTAGGATTGCATCCCAATCAGCAGTAGTATACTCTTCTAGTTCAGTTTGTGTACCAAATGATCTTCGTAAGGTCCACCCAGGCTTAGTGGTAGAAGCAATTAATGTCTCTAATACACCTGCAAATTCATCAAGTGCTTCACCAGACATAGTAAATAGTATTTCAGGATTCGTTATCGTAAACCCTTGTTGTGTGATTGATACCAGTAAATCGATAGCTCCTTTTCTAGGTTTAGGGTCTTTAACCTTACCTTGGTTAAAATAGACATTAGATGTCATACCGTAAATGTGTTGTCTAAGAGTGTTAATGTTTGGACTCATAGTAATTCCTTTGTATTTTATTGGGAGACTTTCGTACTAAATACGAGTGTATTAAACCAGTTGTAATGTCAAATTAAAAGTTTGGTTAGTAACCGGTAAGTAAGGACTCGTACTTAGTACGAAAGTCGAAAGTGTATGTATTCAGCAGGGCTTTGTTAGTTTAGATGGGATTCGAACCCATGACCCAATCCTTAAAAGGGAAAGTGCTCTACCACCTGAGCTACCAAACTGAGTAGCTGAATACAGGACTTCCTTGAAGAAAGTAAGTATTAATATAATGTAATTTAATGCTCTACCGCTGAGCTACCCAAGCTGGTAATACCAGAGTGGGGTTGGATTCGAACCAACGACCTTTTCATTAACAGTGAATAGTAACATTATATAGGACTTACTCTCATCAAGAAAGTCAGAAGTATGTGTATTTAGTAGTTCATGAAAATAGGAAGCGTCCAGCGCTCCCTACTTGCTTAAGTAACTAAACACAGGACTTCCTTAGTCATATCGAGTATAGGCGAACAGTAAATTATTTACCCATAGTAACTGTTCATTGGACTCGATATGACTAAGGAAGTTACCCATAGTACCTTGTAGTTTCATCAATATCAATATCGATAGAAACAGTACGTTTTCTTTTATACACCCATAGGTCATCATCCTTTGTGGCTGTTTGTACTTCTTTATACTTCTCTATTTGTTGAGCTATGACTTCTGTATACGTATCCATATCTTTGTAAGTTTTTGTTGATGGTGATATCATCGGCTCAATAGTCGTTGAAGGCTTTGAAGTTTTCAAATACTCCTCTATCATTTGTTGTTCTGTCATAGGTATCCTTCTATTGGTGATCATAACTGGATTTGAACCAGTGACTTCTTCGATGTCAACGAAGTACTCTACCACTGAGTTATACGATCATTAGGGAGGAGCAACCTCCCTGAAAGTGGTGCACATTACAAGACTTTACTTGTATTATAGCGGAAAATGAGAAAAGACTACAGTTTTCACTTAAACTAAATGTACATATGGTGCTACCGATCGGATTCGAACCGATTACTTCTTCCTTACCGAGGAAGTACTCTACCTAATGAGTTACGGAAGCAGGTGTCGCAGAGCCCTTTTTTAGTAGAATCCCTTAGAAAACTAAGCTCGTTGACTTTATTCCTTCAGAGGGGAATAGGTATAGAGAGTGAGATTCGAACTCACGTGGCACCCGTTTTCGGAGGGTGGAGCTTTGGCCGCTAGCTGATCTCTACAATGGTGGACTCGAGCGGTACTGCCCCGCTGTGTCTAAGCACTCCACACTTCTGCTTCTAGTATCATGGTGCCAGTAGGTTGGCAGCCCTTGTTCACAAGTTAGATCTGCAAGCTGATCAGTAAGTATGCGCATGCTGGTATTGGGTTTAGGAGTACATCACGGCTTATTCCCCTAGCTACATATCGTCAAAACAGTCTGTAGACTTGTGGTGTTCCGAAGAACGGGTTGACTCGTTGGGTGACCAAGTGAGTCAAGCTTGGGGTTAAGCAGCTACCGCCGCTGTACCAGTATAGTTAATGTTATTAGCAATTAATGTTTACTTTGATGGTAAGTCATCACCTTGATACACATAGGTGTTTTTATGCTCAGGTCGAAACTATTTCGAGCCCGAATTATTGATGTCGGAGGGAAGACTTGAACTTCCAAGCCTACCGCGATAAGAGTAATTAGCTCCGTAGAAGGAATCGAACCCTCGGCACTTAGTGCACAGACTAAGCATGTTTACCATTTCCATCACACCGACGTAGCTCCCTGGTTTATGCTCACAGGGATTGCTTTGCGTAAAATATTACATATAAATAAGATTAATTCCTCAGTGCATAGCGGTGAATATTTACGACTACGTTAAACCCAGCAAAATGAACGTTGACAAATATGCTGTACTGTTTAAAGAGTTTGGTACTCTGTTTTGGTTGAATAGGTAGGGGATCGAACCCGTTTATTACTGTCTGGGACCAATTACTAGCCACTGCATATACCGTTTATGCTTCTACTCATAAAGGGGCGTTTAACCCCTACCAGCGTTTCTTTAGAGTCGGTAATGACCGACATTAGGGCCGATACTCGGTATCATGCCTCCACCACTCAGTCTTTAAGGCGCTGAGTTCCTAATTGTTATTTACTTCCACAATCCAGTAAACCCTTTAGTAATTCCATAGGACCCGGTATGTCTGTTTGATCTTCTATATGTAGTAAAAATATATCCTCATCTGATAATTGATCGTTATAAGTTAAGAACTCTGCTACTTCTGAAGGGTGTTCAAATGTATTATCAGTAAGGGCATTAACTAGAGTACTTATAGTATTATTGCCTGGTACAGTAGCTAATAATACAGCTGCTCTTTGTTCTTCTGTGAAGTCATATTTTATATTTTCAACATCGTCTGATGTATCTACTTGATCTGATACTAGTGTTTTTACATCTTTCAGTATTTTTGTTATGTCTATCGATGTTACATCTGTGATTTTACTTTGAGAGTGATCCCATTTTATTGTTTTTTCCATTATTTCCCTTTTCTATTACAAGTTACCCCAACACCTTCTGATGTTGCAACTGCAATACATTGTCTACCGTCTTTCATTTGAAATTCGTATAGTCTGCCGTCATACCCCGCCATTTCTAGGTTAGAGACTTTAGTTTTTATTGTAGGAGCGTTTAGTGTTGATAACCAAGCGACACCTTTAGAAGACTTAACTATAAAGGTTATTCCGTATAGTACAGCTACTAAGGCTACTCCTGCAGTAAAACCTATTAACCATCGTTTAGTTTTTGTCATCCTACACCTCCGTTGTCAATTTAACATTGAATAACTGGTATTCTACATCAAGGTGTCCAGTAGATTCAAGTACGTCTAACTGATCTTTAGTCAAGTTAATCTCTATATCATTAACTCTAGACATCTTATCTTTAGCTTGTGCTACTTTTTCATTAGCTACATCTGTAGCATCCGCTATTGCTTCAGTAGCTGCATCAGCTACCATTCCACCGGCTTGTTTAAGCTTATCAAAAAATGCCATTATGTTTCCTTTATGAGGGCTGCTTTAACCCCTTTAAAAATTATTTTGGTAACTATCCAACGTAAAAGTATATATGGTAAGAATATTAACTCTAGTAATAATCCTATTATGTACAATAGTATATTACCTAATGTAGTAAGTCCATCATCCCAATACCTATTTGGGTTTTCTAGTACTACTGGAGTATATACTCCTTCATCCTCAAGAATCCCTGCTCTGATGGCAGCAAATATCAATGATATTACCAACCAGATAACTAAGTATACCTCCATGGAGTGTACCTAAAATAGATTATTTTTGTTTTGTGTAATTACTCTAAGAATCTTATTCTTTTGTTTCTTACTCATGTTTTTCTTATCAATAACAATAGCTACATGAGTTTCTAGTGTCTCTGCTTCAGTGTTAAACCAACCTTTAGCAACTACAGTATCTACAAACTTATAGATTTCTACATCACCATCACCGAAGTTTACACTGTTGTTAAGGTTTGAATCATCAAGATCTGCAAAGTAGATCCCCTTAACATCGTGTACGTCTTTAGCTAGTTGGTCATGACTTGGGTCAAGATGAGAAGTTCTGATAATACCATCAATCCTACCTGCAGCTAAATCAGATAATGCAGATATATCGATATCTCCATACACTACTGTAGCTTTACCATAACCTGACTCTAATGCTACCATATTTTTCCAAGACATTGCTCCGCCAGAGGCTGCTGATCCTACTAAGACTTTTCTACCTTTTTCTTGTAAATCATCTTCATCCATACCTTTTCTCATAATAAGTTGAACATTTTCTGTTCTGTCTAGGAAGATGACTGCTTTGTTGTCAAAGAATGATTTATCTTTACCTCTAAGGTATGCTATATGATCACCTTGCATAATCGCAACATTACATACACCATCAGACATTAAATCATAATTTTGACCAGATCCCTCTGTTGTTGCTGGGTAACCTAGCCAATTACCTCCCCTACCATTTGTAGAACCGTTTACTCTGTCTTGTCCTAGCAGTTGTACTAATCTTTTACCTGCTTTATAGTAACTACCTATATCTTCCGCTGTACAAATGATGTACTGATTCTTACCTCCGTCTGGGTTAGGTAAGTACTGTGGTTTATCATTAGAGTTCGAACCGAACCCACCTGCAAATGTTACTGCTGTTGATACTAGCAGTGATAGTAATAATTTTTTCATTATTGAATCTCCTCAAAATTTTCATTAAAGTAGTCTTCTGCTACTAACCATTGATCGTTATGGTTTAAAGGGTTTCTAGCTATCTTGTCCCCTATTCTAGGTGAACCATTATCAATATCTGCTGTAGATATTGAAATAGAGTTTGCATCTAATCCTTGTACACCATCTGCTACTTCTTGCTCAGTTACATCTCTCAATTCCGCTATAGCTTTTCTTCTATATTTTTTAAACATTGTCTTGTACCACCCCAACTTCTTTTTTAGTTTCTGGAAGTTTAACTCCAGCTAATAATTCATCAAGTAATTGTTCGATGTTAAATGATTCCATTAATTGCAATGCAGATGCATTTAACATAAGCTCAGACACCTTAGTTGCTTTATCATTGTTAGGCATGTACTGTTTAAGTGCTATCCCTACAAGGTTTGCTATTGCAACTGAAGCTAATGGACTATCCATGTAACCTCTAACCATCATAGGCATCTTAGGTTTGATGATACTAACTACTTTGTTGTTAAGTACTTTACCTGCTGTTATCTCTGCTGCCATGATAGCTGCTGCTTTGTTGTTATCCATTTGTGTTGTTATTGCTGATTTCATTGTTACCCCTTTAGGTTTATTATTTTCTTTCATACTTGTTTTAGATAAGTCTATCTTACTGCCAAACTGCTGGACATCCTCGGGTCGTTGAGGAAATACTGCTGGTACCGATTCTATATGTACGGTATGATAATTTGGGTCTGGTTTATCTGTTAGGTACTTAGTTACTAAGGTTGTTGATATGTCCTTCGAGATATTAGGCCATTTCATACAGGTTAGTGTATGTCTACCCTTTACTTCACTTTGTGTCAGCTTAAAAGCTAGACCTACAAAGTTTACTCCAAAAGAATCCTTTACATGTTGTTTGTGAGACTCCTTAAAGTACACAACGTCGCTAGTGATGATACCATCCTTTACGCTATCTTTTTGTTTTGACGCTTCATAATCATCTTGCCATGCAGTGTCAATTCCTGCTCTTCTGTCATAAGCTTGCATAGCGGTTACGTTATGTTCAGCTAGTAGTTCTGTATCCCCTACTTGTAATAGTGCTTCAACAGAAAAACCATGATTTAGGTTTATCATATAGCTATCACCCCAGTCATCGGCATTACCAATGTATAATTCTGCCCCATCAACCAGTTCTAGACATTCGTATGTACCTATATCTGTAAGCCTACCTTTTAGAGGTATGTCATTATAGTCTAAGGCTGTAGCGAATTGCCTCATTTGCTTCTTAGTTCCTGTAAATAATAAAGATCCTACCATTTGTTTCTTCTCCTGTTTACCTTGTATATCTGCATACACCCATTCATCATCACAACCTTCTACTTTGAACCAGTAATCACTCACTTCTACTACCTTAGCTAATGTACCCATATAAAGTAACTGTCTTTCTGAATATACGTTATACTTATTTTCGTTACATGCTAATTCTACTGTATAACCTGGTACTAATTTGTAATTTTCATTAGTGTTTAACCATGAAAATGCTTTATCGTAATTTGCAGGTATACCATAAAAGTCTTCTTTACCTGAGTCATACCAATCATCTTCGAACATACGACCGTCGTATACTCGTTTAGAAGGCTCATGTGTATGTAGTTGGCAATGTCCACAAGTGTAAGTATAGTCCTTATCAAATCGCTTACGCAATTCTAGTAAGCACTCACGCCTACGTTCAATACCCATTGATACTTTGTTAACCGTATTAATTAAATGGTCTCTGTCCATATCTTTTACGGGTTTAAGTGTATATGTTTCTGAATAACTCATTATTTATCCTTTACGGTTCCACTCATACAGAAAATCAACAGCATCCGATCTAGTCTTAGCTACTGCAAAGAATCCATCCTTATGGATGAATTCCATTGGTACATCACTAGTAGTCGGGAATGCCTTACCTACCTTGTCATACGACTCAGTGTTTACTTGCGTAGTTTGAATATTCCATGTGTCTAGTTTCTTATCAGGGTACATGATCGCATGGATCTTTGGCATTGTCTCACCGTTAACGAATTTACCCCAACCTTGCAGGTACTCAGGCAGTTCAAGCACATTAGGATGACCTAATACAGTTTGGCCATATTTGATTGCTTTCTCTGTAGCATCTTGTGCCTGTTGGCTTTGTACCATCGACTTAATCATAGTCTTAGCAAACTTAACAGCTTTTTTAAACTGCTTATCTTGCTTCTTACTATGTATATCACTATGGTTGTAGTTACCTAGTAGTCTACTATACTCCATAGGTAACGCAGGCTTGATACCTACATCATTAGCATCTACTGCTTTGATAAACTTGTCGATGCCAGGGAATGAACCTCTCTTAACTACTAAAGTGTCTTGAAGGTGATCCCAAATTAAACCAGCTGATGATCGACCGTCATCCGAGCTATGCCATTGATGGTGATCAAATTTATGAGTTGTTGGATCATATTGTCTACCTATGTCTAGTACATAATCAGTGTCAAATTCAGTTGTTTGATGTTGTACTCTTGATACCTTGAACTTAGAGTCTTTGAATACAGCTAATAGTGCTACCGCTGTTACTTCATCCGCATGGAATGTTCCACAGTGTGTAGTGATTGTTATCATTGTTTTATCCTTAAATTACTTTTTGTAGTTCATTTATTAAATGTTTACTAGCTCTTCTAGCATCAAAATTGTTTATAACATCTCGTATGAGACATAAACGTGCTTCTTGTTGTGCAACTAACGTTCGTGCTTTATCTACAAAATCCTCAGGATCATAGAATTGTTGTTCCAATGGTGATTTGATACGTTGTGTAGTTTGTGGGCATTTAGATAAATCTAATTGGTACATTATTTACTCCTTAGGTTAGTGTACTAACGACTTTTCCTGATTCGTCATTAGTTACAATATTAGTTCCTACAATTGTGTAGTACTTTTTATTAAATTTAGTTACCCCTTTATGTGTTGTTTTTGTTATAAATTCATCACACGTAAAAAGGGCGAAAAATAAAGGGTTTTCTTCTTTTTTTCTTTCTACTTTGTTTGTCATTGTGAGATCCTTTACTAAAATTACGTTGTGTATTGATTGCTGATAATTTAATTATCTCCATCTCTTTGCTCTCTAAACGATCTAACAGAGCCTTAGTATAGTACTTTGTCTTTAAGTGCTTGCTTTGCTCGGTCTTTAGGTCATTATCCAATTGCTTAACAGATTTACGTAAATTACGTATCTCATCAAAAGCATCCTCAATCATTTCTTTTAACCTGTCTGCAGCTCGCAATTCTTTTTCTAGCTTACTGATTTCTTTAACTGATAACAAGTATATATTTTGTTTATGATCATATTTCACATTATCTCCTTAGTAAATATTTGCATTGCTTGTTTTTTGCATTTGTAACTCTCAATTTCCCCGTAAGGTTTAACACAGTAATGGCCATTTTTTAATGTAAATCGTACTATACTAAAGGCACCTGTAATCTGATCCTCTGCCAAGAATGTAGTAGAGGTTACTAAAAATACGTTGTAGTTATACCCTCTTGCTAATTCTAGTAAAGAATCATAGTATTTGTAATTTAACACTACGTATCCTTTTGATAGTATTTACACACAAAAGCGGGTTGCACAATTCCTTTAACTTGTTCTACTTTTAGGCAGACAAGGGTTATTCCGTTACCCAGTTTTGCGTGTTTACAAAATGTACATGATTTAACCATTATTTATCCTTTATACTTGATCTATCTTGAGCTTTTTTACGTTTTATTTTTTGTTTATACTTGAGATCGGTATTTAGTCTAGCGGAAAATATCCTAGTCTATCATACCCGTATTTGTCATGTATTTCTTGATGACATTTTCTGCACACTAACACTAAATCTTCCAAAGGTTCATCACCTAACGATAAATAAAAAATATGATGAACTTCTAAATTATTAGTAGTTCCACATTGTTGGCATCTATTTCTATCTCTTTGATGAATTAAACGTTTCTTTTCTCTCCATTTACCAGAGTGTAAGTACTTACGTTTATCCTCTGCAGACATTAAAACTCTAGAAGTATTAATGTTCTTAGGTTCTGATTTCAAACGGTAACTAGTAATGTTTACCGTCTTTTTAGGTGGTGTGCTTGGTTTATCATTTCTATACTCTAGGTAACTAATGACTAACAGTATACATATCAATAAAATGAGTGATTCCATAATGTTCCTTTTCTCTCAAGGTAGAAAAAAAAAGAAATGAGCATAAGCTCATTACCTTCTGAAACCAAAGCAACCTACAGGTCGTCCTTGCTGGTCTCTTTGTAAGTTCCCTGGTGATACTACGTCTGTACGTCCACCAGCACAATTAAGTGCTAATGCAGATACTATATATATAGTACCCTCTACAGGATCTGGTAGTCCTTCAATTTCCCCACTAAATGTAGTCTCGAATAGTGGAACACAAGCGTGTTCTCCTGTCTTTACTGTTGTCGATTTACATCTAGCTATTATACCAGAAGGTTCTACTGTTATTCCAGTAGTAACCTCGTTAATAGGGTGGCTTGTTAAGTTTATAAATGTCATGTTATCTCCTGTTATTTTAATATATGGTAAGGGTCGATTGGCCCATCAAAGGGTTCACATATCGCCTTTAGTGCTTTGAATTCCTTTAGTGGGTTAATCCCTTGGAAACCTATTGATTTGAAGTAATTAGTAAGTATAGTACCTCTGTTAGCTCTGATATCCTCAAGTTCAGCAGTACCGATAGCTCTCATCTTCTTAAACTCACTAAAAGGCGTTACACAAGCATCATAGATAGGTAATACCCATGATAGTCTACTTGATAGTTTATTCATTATCTGTGAATCAATATTATGTATTAACCCTGTTACTGGGTACCGCTTGAATTGTTTGAGATCAGGTACTTTATGTGTTTTAGTGTGCTTTACCATCTGTACTTTGTCAGTAGCAGTATCATATATTTGGTACATTCTAGTAGTGTCACCTACGTTCTTGTATCTATTACATTCAACTACGAATTTCTCATCTCTTACGTGCATAGGTTGTCTAGCAGATAAGTTACAGTTATTGATGATCAAGTCTTTGAATGCGTTAGGTACAGCGAATTTACCTCTAGTCATATGGTGTTGCATTAACGCTAAATCTTTAGTAGTAAACTTAAGCCCTGCCTTACGCCATAGGTTTGCAACTGGTGCTGCTGAACCAAACACATATGGAGTTTCTGCCTTCTTTACATGAAGTTTAGATAGGCCATTAATAGACCACATATACTCTGTAAGTAATGGCTTATGGTTAAGTAAGCAACCTATGATAACCATGTTAGATGCACCGAAGTCTAACTCGCCTGGTACAGTCCATTGATGGTTATTATCCTCATGGTATGCTTTAATTTCAGCATATACACGTTCTAACCATATATTCTCATATAAGTCTTTTACACCTTCTGGATCCGTTAAGTCAAGGTCAAGTAACTCGTTGTTCAAGTATGCTTGTCTACCTTGTTCAGCTTTAGCGTCAATGTCATAACTATGCCCGTATAGGATCTCTGCAATGAATAGGTATACTTCCTTAATATCTTCTGGTTCAATAGTGTACGCTGGACATATAATTAACGCTCGTGCTATCTTATTAGATATTGGACCGAATACTCTACGTACAGCATCATATATTGACCTACCACGACTGTCGTTAAGTAGTTTACCTAACGTGAATCTCTCATCAGGGTTAAGTATATGATGTTGTATAATTGTTTCAATAACTGAAGTATAATCAGTCTTTGCATCAGTAATTAACGAGTAGCCTAATTCTTCTTCCATCTTTTTCATCGCAGATATAGAATAAGCAATTATCTCTTTATAGTATTTTTTCATGTACTTAATATCATACTTAAACTCATGTCTATTACCAGCTTTAGCAGAACCCATTCGTATAATGCCAGTATCCTGTATACCTGAAGGTAATTTAGTATCTCTGCAACCATCATAAGCTGAGTTGTATGTAGTATTTTCTAGTACATAGTGGTCAAATCTATCTGTTCGAATAAGTTTACTAAGCTCTTCAGTTGATACGTAAGTAGTCAGCTTGTTAGTATTTAGTGTTATATCAGCCCAGTTAGGTCTGCCAGGTATTTTACTTTGACTAATTATCCAACCTGCTTTACTAAGATGTTTAAGATAAGCATTAAACTTAGTTACACTATTAAATCTCTCATACCAATTAATAGTAGATGTAACTGGACTATCACTGATAAATAAAGTATATAGACGTTGTAGCATATTCTCAGCTACTAGTCTGTCATGTTTGCTAGCCTTCACTAGATCGTGTATTTGTTGTGGGAATGATAGTACACCATTCAGCATTTCTTCTCTTCTTGTCATTTATTTTCTCCTGTATTGTTGTTTAAATTAAGACTAGGCCGAAGCCCAGTCAATTACTCATCATAGCTAACTTCTTCACCATTAGCATTTAATGCTTCGGCTAGTCTCATATCCGTAGTTGCTTTATCAAGTGCCCTTTTCCACGCCCGGTTAAGGTCTCTAAGCGTAAGCCCGTACATCTTAGGTTCTAATAGGTCTAAGTCTAGAGCTACTGTTTCAGTAATGTCTTTAAGGATATCTATGTCAGGGAAGTTAGTGTATTCCCAATTACCATATTCATCAAGTTCTGCATGTACTATAGTAGCAGGAGCTAATAGTTCCATTTCATCATCCTTGTTTGCTACATATACCGCATCAACATAGAAAGGAGTATTTCCTGCAGCAGCAATGATAGTTTCTCTATCAGTTTCATTGATCATCTCATAATATTCAGGATCAATAGCAACTCTATCATCTTTAGAAGCAAAATGTAGAGTAAGACATATAGATAGTATTTTATTAGTTAATGGACCGTATGAGAATGCCGGTCTTAATTTACCTTTGATACTTGATTCTATATCTGCTAATATTTCATCTAATTTAGTAAGGTTTTCCTCATTAAGTAGTCTGGCTTCACCTTCAGGAGTATCCATTTTAGCTAGTTTTCTTTCCATAGTTCTAACTCTTGCTTTTTCTATCATCTCTGCTTTCTTAGTTGCCATTCTTTCTTCTATTGTTAAAGTATTATTTGCCATTTATTATTCCTTAGTAGTTATATTTAGTTGACCGAGACTAGTTAGTCCCAGTTGTCGCTTTTGGAGAGTTACCTTTAAGAAGTTTTCTAACGTCTTTTATAGTTTTCATGTCCCCATTTTCCTCAATATACTCAGTCATATCAGAGTATAGTTTAGTGATTTTCTTAGAGTTTTTATAGTCCTCTTCAGCAAAACCAATATCCAAGTTACTCTCTTTTTGAGTAGACCATTTTCGTAGGATGTCTTTAGTCATCCATAGTAGGACAACAATTGCAATCCCTATAGCAGTAAACATATTTACCCCTTCTGTGTAGTTTATTTGTACCGGTTAGATACATAATGGAACTCCCTTAAAGGAGCTCTATATATACCATAAGGTATCTATCGGGCAAGACGATCGATAGTTAAGACATTAATAGGTTACCAAGCCTATTAAAGAATATGATGGATAATTAACCCACTATGCAATAAACCGTGAGAGCTCTGCTCGAAACGCTCAAGCCCTCAGGTCTATCCATAGGATAAAGATCAGAAGTTACTTCCGAAGAAGTAAGTATCTGATAGTGTGAAGGCTAAAGGAGTAGGTTCTTTAAACCTATCCTGTGCAGCAGCCATGTCAATGAAGATGAATCCGAATACTAGAATACCTAGTATCATTATTGTTGATGTTGTTTTATTTACCAAAGTAATACTCCTGTAAAGATATATCAGGACGTGCGTCCACCGTTGTTTGAGCATCAGCCTGGATAATCCAAGACATCATGATTGCCCCTAAACCGAAATATATTGCTGATTTCACTAATTCTGACATTATAGTAACTCCTCATCAAGGTCGATACCGTGAACATATTCATCCATTGGAGTAATGATAGTATCAGGGTTTTGAAGTAGGTAGTGTAGTAAACTCTGTGCACTCATAAAGGCTGCATTAAGTTCAGGTACATAGATAGATCCGTCTGACTGGAATTCATAGTATATTTGATATTCAGTATGAGCAGTTAGCAATATTACACTAGTTGGTGTAATATCAGTTTCGAATATCCCATACTGCTCAGCTTTTGATCCAGCTCGTAAGTCTCTAGTAGCTCTAGCTGAAGCCATTGCGTCGTTAGCGTGAGTAGTTCTTACTGAGTCTTCTAGTGGTATAGACCAAGCTAGTTCTGACCATTTAGCTTGTACTGAAGGTTCCCAAGCGTATACCATGGTAATGAAGTCTTCGATGTCTAAGCATTCTTCTTTATGATCTATGAAGACTTCGTTGTAGTCTGTATGCATAGTTAGTAAAGTTTCTTTGTTTTCATTAGCAAATTCTGTTCTTGTTAGTTTGTAATGTTTCATGTTTTCTCCTGTATTGTTGTTCCTACTTGGGCTTCATGCTTGAGTAGTACTTGAGGTGGGTTTTTGTGGCTTTTGTATAGGTTGTGATCAGTTTACCTGTATACTTTCTATACAATGCACGTACATAAAGCAAATAGCTTTACCTAGAGACGATACACACTGTAGTATGTACAGTAATACGCATCACAATACGTACTGTAGTACGCACAAAAGCTAATACCACTATGCAAAAAATACGAGAGCTCTGCTCGAGTTTCCAGTCCTCCGGTCTATCTGGTTAGAGTCGTAGTCCCGCAGTGCCTGCGGTCTATCTGAAAGGAGTGTGATGAATAGAGAAGTAATTGTATAGAAAGTATACAATATATACAGGAAGTTGTATAGAAAGTATACAAGTGTGAGTAATAGAAAAAAAAAGTAGTCCCACCATTACGGTGAGATTAATGACTGAGCCTAGCTCGTTTTCGTGCTTGCATAGCTCGTAGATTCTTCTCGAACTTACGAACCATAAAGTACACTTTGATGTCTTCTTTCCAACTTGCCGTATAAGCGTTAAGTATCTCTAACATTACAGATCCTTACAACTGTTGAACATTGCTATTAAGACTGCATCAGTACAGTCGCTAGTAGCTATGACTACAGAAGGTCGTTGAGAAGCTCTTACAGCTTCGTAGAACTTACTTCCACTATCGTCTTGTCTGGAAACAATAGCGATTTCTCTAGCCTGCATTTGTTCGCAAGTTGAGATTTGTGACATTACATCACTTAATGTTGGATTTTGTATCATAATTTACTCCTTAGATATACACATCAGGCTAGGATGTGAATACCTGTACATTAGCCACATATAGGTTGTACAGGCTACAGTGAGACTAAGCTGGTTGCTTAGCACTCAATTCTTTAAGCATCTTTCTTGCAGATTTAGCAGTATGAAGACCACCATTTTCTGTAGAGTATGCTTCTAACTTACTCATTTCTCTGCTAATTCGCTTAGCATTCTTAAGTTCATTAGTTACTGACTTAGTCTTTATAGACTCAGCTAGTTGAGAGGTAGATTCCTCTACAACTACATCTAGACCCGAGTTCCATAATTTAGATAGTACAATAAGTGCTACGATTGCGATGATGATAGTACCTGATAAAGCTTCCATAGTGAGCCTCCTATAGTGATGCTGATTGAACAGCACCACTTACTTTGAAAGTATTAGGAGTAGGAGTCAAGTTAATGAACTTAACACCAGTCTCATCTTGAAGAAGCTGTATACCAGCATCATTGAAGTAATCAAGCTTCATACCAACGAAGAAACGAGTAGTCTCTGTTTGGTTATTGAATCTGATTGACTGAGCACCATCAGCATCAGTGAAGTACTTAGTAGCACCATCAGCATCGACGATTAACCTAAGAGCAACAGGCTCATTGAACACTGGAGCAGTACCAGTATAGTTAAGTATTACTCTCTCAAGAGTAGCAACAGAGTTCATTGTAGGTTTGTTAGCAGTATTTGCCATAGTATATCCTTTCAGATAAGTGGTAGTTTTATTGGTACAGTTGACTACCAACTGGTTGGGTCTCGCCCACTATGTAAAAGATGAGACAAGCTCTGCTTGGAACAGGAGTAAGCTCTGCTTAACGACGTGTGATGAATAGAATATGGGTCCCCCTTAGCACCTGAGGAACGATAGGGGGGGAGGTTGGCCGATGTGATAAGTGTGGAGGATACTACCTCTATTCGCGAAAAAATAAAAAATCGATACTACAATCGTCGTATAAAGTACATATATTATACCGATAATGTCCTTCCTTTAAGGATACCTACAGCCTTAGTGTGGTACTATACGGTTAATAAGTTAAAAGAGGTAGATATGAGAGTACTAGTAGTAGATGATAGCAAAACAATGTTACGTATTAACAGTCAAATAGTCACATCCCTAGGTTATGAGGTTGTTACTGCTGTTGACGGTTTAGACGCCTTAGAGAAACTAGCGAAGGTATCACTGATATTACTTGACATTAATATGCCTAACCTTGATGGTTTTGGTTTCCTGGAAAAAACTAAAGAACATAGAAAGAGTAACGGTATAGCTACTATAATGTGTACAACTGAAGGTGGTAGGGATGAAGTTATTAAAGCATTACGTTTAGGGGCTAATAGCTACATAGTGAAGCCTATTAACAGAGACGTGTTGATCGAAAAAATAAAGGATGTATTATGTTCTTAAAAGTTGATAAAGAGAAGGCTGCTAAGAGAGGGTCCGTATACGTAGCTAAGGTAGGTAACAAGATTATAGCTGGTAGGAGTAAAGAGACTAAATTGGTGGACATTACCCTGGATGTAGCTAAAGATTATGCTAAAGGGCGTACTTTACCCGCTATTACAATACTCCACAGCAAGAAAGTTAGAGACAGTATCAAAGCTGAGAGTTTATTACACTCATTACTGTATGAGCATGCGGGAAAAGATACTTATTTAGTCACTGAAGATGAGTTAGCAAAGATATGGAAGGATGTGAAATGATAACTTATATACATTATATAACGCGAATGGTACTAGACCCGTTTACCCCTAAAAACTACCGAAAGGCTACCAGCTATGGCATTTTTACGGGTCAGTAGGCGTAGGGTCAAGAAGCAAGACTCTGCTAACATAAAAGAAAAAGGCATAGTGTACGTACTTAAGATGTGGTTAGGGGATAAAGATGCCTTAGAGTTGGTATACAAAATAGGTGTTACTACTCGGAAAATAGAAGACAGGATGATGGAGTTATCAGTAGATCATTTTAGGGTGTATAGATATATGCCTATGATGTACCCTAAGAAGTTTACTAAGACTAGTTGCTACTTCCAGATGGAGACTGAGTTACACCAGATGTATGCTGCGCATAGGTACTATCCTGACCAGAAAATAGATGGTGGTACTGAGCTATTTACAATCGGAGATGAGGGGAAATTACTTAGGGATTACGAGATGCTTATTGAAAAGTATAAAGATAAGAAGACGCCCCGACCTAAAAAGGTCAATAAACCCATGTCCGAAGATGAAATACGGGCTAAAATGAAATCGTATGGGCATATTGAGGAGGACTAATGGCCTTTCTGGAGTATAGAGAAAAGCTTACCTTACGCGAAGTAGAGATGTTACCGATTTGGGCATACACAAGAGCTGAATTACAAGATATAGTAACAAGTGAAGTATTCTACTCCTGGAGTGCTTTAGGTTATTATACAAAAAGAATGAGTAAATATATAAAAGAGGTAAATTATGAGCAGGTCTAAAGACAGAGAGTACCGTAAATGGCGTATTAAAGTAATACGAAGGGATAAGAAGTGTATACTTTGTGGTAGTAGATACAGAAGGGCTGCACACCACGTAAATACATGGCATTATTTCCCTAAAGAGCGATATGATGTTAAGAATGGTGTATGCTTATGTGGGCATTGTCATATGATGTATCATACAAAGTTTAAAAGTAGTTACCGATGCAAGGGCACTAAAAAAGATTTTATAAGATTCGCGAAATTAGCGACGTATTTCAGGGAGTCTTAAGTGTTAATTAGGGATAATACTTCCTTGAAAACGGGTGTGTAGCTCACTTGGGAGAGCATCTGCCTTGCACGCAGAGGGTAGTAGGTTCGATTCCTATCACATCCACCATTGGCACCGTCTTCTAACGGTTTAGGAAAACGGGTTTTCATCTCGTGAATCGGAGTTCGATTCTCCGCGGTGTCACCATTAAGCTGGATTAGCTCAGTTGGTAGAGCATCTGATTTGTAATCAGGGGGTCTGGGGTTCAACTCCTCAATCCAGCACCATTTAATGCTCCGTTAGTATATCGGTTAGTACGACCGCCTGTCACGTGGTAAAGACCAGTTCGATTCTGGTACGGAGCGCCATTAACACACTGTAAAGGGGTCCTTTAAACGTAGGTCGGAGATGTTAAGCAAAATATAAGGTAATATGTGTAATAATATATTACAAATAAAATAAGATTTAGATAAAGGAATACCATGAGAGCTTTTGCAATTATAATAAATTTCATAGTTAATCAGTTTAATCATCAGCCGATGAGAACCTCTCGTGGATTTGGCGGAATTCAGTTATAAGTTTCACCGAATAGTCCAAAGAGGGGTTCATCGAAAGATGGAC
>Ga0256827_10000513_pt1 | contig 24172 bp, 17 predicted proteins | sample CV84metaG_FD_185977 | JGI IMG/M metagenome (GOLD analysis project Ga0256827, IMG submission 185977) | Hydrothermal vent microbial communities from East Pacific Rise, Pacific Ocean - CV84 | ecosystem: Environmental > Aquatic > Marine > Hydrothermal vents | place: Pacific Ocean: East Pacific Rise...
AAATCTCAAATCTCAAATCTCAAATCTCAAATCTCAAATCTCAAATCTCAAATCTCAAATCTCAAATCTCAAATCTCAAATCTCAAATCTCAAATCTCATATCTCACATCTCACTTACTTATCTAACTTTTCAAACACCGAATTATTACTAATAAATTCGGGAACTATTTCCTTAATTTTTTTTACAATTGCGTAATTATCAAATTCATTTACAAGCCTTGCAAGTTCTTTAATTTGAGAGGTAATAGTATTGTATTCATATTCACGAACTTGAGCTTTCATTATTTTTTTATGATGAGTTGCAATTGTATTTTCTGCACTATTTAATAGTTCTTCGTAAAGTTTTTCTCCCGGACGTAGTCCAGTGTATTTTATTTCAATATCAGAACCTAAACTTAGTCCAGAAAGTTTTACCATTTTTTTTGCAAGATCGGCTATTTTAACTGATTTTCCCATATCGAAAACAAAAATTTCACCACCATTGCCAGTTGCTCCAGCCTCTAAAACAAGCTGACAAGCTTCTGGTATAGTCATGAAAAAGCGAGTAATTTCTGGGTGAGTAACAGTAATTGGACCACCTTCTTCAATTTGTTTTCTAAATCGTGGAATTACAGAACCATTACTTCCAAGCACATTTCCAAAACGTGTTGTAATATATTTTGTTTTACTATTTTTATTTAACGACTGAACATAAATTTCGGCAGTGCGTTTACTTGCACCCATTACGTTTGTAGGATTTACTGCTTTATCTGTTGATACCATAACAAAACGTTCAGTGCCATATTTATTTGCTAAATCTGCTAAATTTTTTGTTCCAATAATATTTGTAGATGTAGCTTCTGACGGATTGCTCTCCATCATAGGAACATGCTTATATGCAGCTGCATGAAAGATTGTATCTGGTTTGTATCTTGATATAATATATTCAAGTCTTTTGGTGTTTCGTATATCTCCAATAATAATTTTAAAATCAGTAAACTTAAAATTATCGTTTAATTCTAATTCAATATCGTACATTGGAGATTCTGCTTGGTCGTAAAGTACAATTATTTTAGGACTAAATTTAGATATTTGCCTAACAATTTCACTTCCAATAGAACCTGCTGCACCAGTTATGAAAATAGTTTTACCTTCTATTTTAGATTTAATTTTATCTTTACTTAAATTAATTTCAGGACGTTCGAGAAGTTGCTCTATTTTAATGTTCTTAATCTGATTTAAACTTAACTCTCCGTTTATCCAATTACTAACTTCTGGTATTGCTTTAATTTCTACTCCTAAACTCAAACATTTTTCGGTAATTTCGTTTTTTATTTCTGGAGTAATATCTTGTTTTGCAAAAATTAATGTAGTTATTTGATAATGACCAATAGTATATACTAAATTCTCAATACCAAGAATTTCAACTCCTTCTAATCTTTGACCTATACTCTTAGGTTTATTACATATAAAACCTTTCACGTTTTGTTTAGAAATAGAGTCTCGTTCAATTGTTCGTTTGGTAATAATAGCTAATTCTCCTATTCCAAATATTAAAATATTAGATTTTTCTTTTCTAGGATTATTCATCTCGGCATAAGTTATTTTAACAATAATTCTAAAAGTTATCATTAAAAATATTGAAGCAAAAAACTCTATTATTAATATTGAAAAAGGAACTATATAAATCCCGCTATAATAAAATGTGCCAATATTTGTAATTGCAATTATTACACTAACAATTGTATTTATTACAAATATTCGTTGAGCATCTTTTGTGCTAGTATATCTAATAATACCAACATATGATTTCGAAATAATAAAACTAATTGCCCTTATTGTTGGAACAAAAATTATCATAATAATGAAACCTGTTCTTTCATTTGCTGGTACTGTAAAATTAAACCGTAATAAAAAGGCTAACAGTATTGAAAAAAATACAATTGATAGGTCAATTAAAAATATAATCCAACGTGGCGTATGTTCTTTTAAAATAATCATAAGCTACAAAGGTATAAAATTAATTTTTAGATATAGGTTTAAATTTTTCAATAAATATTCCTAATACTATTGTTGATAAACCAATATATGTTGATACTAAAATAGCTTCATTTAAAAATACACTTATAAAAAATAAAGAAATAAATGGCGAGAGGAAAATGATATTACTAATATTTTCAGTCCGTTTAGTTAACTCTAGTGCTTTGTTCCATAAAATGAAAGTAATACTCATTTCAAATAACCCTGAATAAATTGCCGAGAGAAATGCTTTGCTCTCATATTTAGGCAATTCTGAAAATATAAATAAAGCTAATGATATTAATAAAAAACCCATGAAGAAACTAATAAATAATTTCATTTCATTTTTAAGCTTTATTCTTGAATTAATTATCCAAAACGAAGCCCAAATAATCGAACTTCCTGCTGCTAAAATTAAGCCAATGGTACTAATATCAGTAGGGATATTAAAATTTCCTTTAAATGATATTATTATCACTCCTAAAAAACCAAACAGTAAACTTAAGTATGTTTTTAGTTTTAATTTATATTTATAAATAATAGCTGTAAAAATTACTAAAACAATAGGCCAAGTATAGTTTAAACTTTGAGCCATCTGAGCAGGTAATAAATCGTAAGCTTTAAATAATATTAAATAATATATAAATGGGTTTAAAATACCTGATAAAATACTTTTAACTATTTCTTTTTTGTTATTATTATTTATTGATTTAAAATTATTTTGAAAAATATTAATTAATAATAGAACAAAGCTTGCTGTTGCTGACGAAATAAATAATACTTGAATAAAATCGTATTGCTCAAGCGAAAACTTAAACGCAGTAGCTACTGTTGACCAAAGAATTATAGCTGATAATGCATATATGTATGATTTTATTTGCCTACTCATTCGTCAAAAATATATTATTTTTAATATTTTACATTTAAAATCGCATTTTTTTTTGTTTATATAAATATTAGTAATAAATTTGCAAACCAATTAAAAAAGGAGAAAGTATTATGATAATTATACCTATAAAAGAAGGGGAGCACATTGATAGAGCTTTGAAGAAGTTTAAAAGGAAGTTTGAAAAAACTGGTGTAATAAAAGAATTAAGAAGACGTAAACAATTTGATAGACCATCTGTTGTTAACAGAGAGCAGAGAATGAAAGCTATTTACGTTCAGCAATTAAGACAAGAAGAATTATAGTAATATAGTATATTGTTTATTCAAAAAGCAATTATTTTACGATGTTAATCGTATAGTAGTTGCTTTTTGCTTTTTTAACAGTAATTGCTTTTGTCTATTTGAAAAAAAATGTATTTTCGTGTTCAAATGTATAAAAAGCAATTCAAAAAATATTTATTATACGAAAAGCGTTATTCTGAACATACTGTAAATGCATATTTAACCGATGTATCTCAGTTTAATGAATATTGCGAAGGTAATAATGCGTCAATAAATAGTGTTAGTCGTGAATTACTTAGACAATGGGTGGTTCAAATGATAGAGAGTGGTATTGCTTCAGTAACGGTAAATCGTAAAATATCTACTATAAAGACATATTATAAGTTTTTATTTAGAGATGGTTTTATAACTCAAAACCCTACATTAAAACTATCATTAATAAAAAAGAAAAAAAAGCTTCCTAGTTTTGTTGAAAAAGATAATATAAATTTTCTTCTCGATAACGTAGAATTTACTGATGATTATGTAGGTATTAGAGATAAACTTATTTTATGTGTATTTTATAATACAGGAATGCGAAGGAGTGAGCTTATTAATATTACAATTAAAGACATTGATTTATATAAAAAAACAATTAAAGTAATAGGTAAACGAAATAAGGAACGCTTAATACCGATTTCTGATAATTTATTAAACAGTATCAATAATTACATAAATATAAGAGTCGATTTATATAAAAATGACAATGAATTATTATTTTTAACAGAAAAAGGGAAACAATTATATCCGAAAGCAGTATACAGAATTGTGAATAAATATTTGAACTACGTAACCAATATAGATAAAAAAAGCCCTCATGTTCTGAGGCATACATTTGCAACACATATGTTAAATAACGGAGCCGATTTAAATGCAATAAAAGAGTTGTTAGGACATGCTAACTTATCAGCTACGCAAATATACACACATAATACATTCGAGAAATTAAAAAAAGTATATAAACAAGCTCATCCACGAGCATAAAAACAAAAAATATGAATATAAAAATTAATTCAGTGCATTTTGATGCAGATAGTAAATTAGAAGGCTTTATAGAGAAAAAAGTATCTAAAATTGTTGAGCGACATGATGACGTTATTGGAGTTGACGTTTTCTTAAAATTAGATAATGGTCAGAATAGCGAAAACAAAATAACAGAAATAAAAGTTGATGTTAAAGGGAAAGACCTTTTTGTTAAAAAACAATCTAATAGTTTTGAAGACGCTGCAGATATGGCTGTTGAGGCTTTAAGAAGGCAATTAAAAAAGCATAAAGAAACAAGATAATCGTTTTTTTTAAATAAAATGATTTAATCGTTTTGTTTATTGGAAAAAACTTAATACATTTGCGAACATTTTTGGCGAGAGCTCGTCAAAGGTGTTCGTTTTTTATTGCCGATGTAGCTCAGTTGGTCAGAGCAGCTGATTTGTAATCAGCAGGCCGTGGGTTCGAATCCCTCCATCGGCTCAGGTTCTTTTAATAGATTGAATGTTTTTGGGAAGGTACCGAAGCGGTCAAACGGGGCAGACTGTAAATCTGTTGGCTCAGCCTTCGTAGGTTCGAATCCTGCCCTTCCCACATTTTTTTAAGCGGGTGTAGCTCAGTTGGTAGAGCTTCAGCCTTCCAAGCTGAAAGTCGCGAGTTCGAGTCTCGTTGCCCGCTCATAAGGCATTTGTTCTTAGGTAGATTTATTTTACCGAAGAGTATCACATATTTATATGTATATAAAGTAGTGATATTATAATGCCGATGTAGCTCAGGGGTAGAGCGTTTCCTTGGTAAGGAAGAGGTCATGGGTTCAAATCCCATCATTGGCTCAAATATTTTTTGTAGAATTATTAATTTATTATTTTTTGAAATTTAAAACATCTTAAGCTATGGCAAAAGAAAATTTTGATAGATCCAAACCACACGTAAACATTGGTACAATTGGTCATGTGGATCACGGTAAAACAACGTTAACAGCTGCTATTACTACAGTATTGGCAACTAAAGGATTATGTGAATTAGCATCATTTGATTCTATTGATAATGCTCCAGAAGAAAAAGAGAGAGGTATAACAATTAATACTGCTCACGTTGAGTACTCTACAGAGAATCGTCACTATGCTCACGTTGACTGTCCAGGTCACGCAGATTATGTGAAGAATATGGTTACTGGTGCTGCTCAAATGGACGGTGCTATTATTGTTGTTGCTGCAACAGATGGCCCTATGCCTCAAACAAGAGAGCATATCCTTCTTGCAAAACAAGTAAACGTACCTCGTTTGGTAGTGTTCTTGAACAAAGTTGATATGGTTGACGACGAAGAGATGTTAGAATTAGTTGACATGGAAGTTCGTGAATTATTAGATTTTTATGACTTTGATGGTGATAATACTCCTGTAATTATGGGATCTGCTTTAGGTGGATTAAATAATGAGCCTAAATGGGTTGATAAAATTATGGAGTTAATGGATGCTGTTGATTCTTGGATTGAATTACCTCCTCGTGATACTGAAAAGCCTTTCTTAATGCCAGTTGAAGATGTATTCTCAATTACTGGTCGTGGTACAGTTGCTACAGGTAGAATTGAAACAGGTATTGTAAATACAGGTGACGAAATTCACTTAATTGGTTTAGGTGCTGAAGGAAAGAAAACAGTTTGTACTGGAGTAGAAATGTTCCGTAAAATTCTTGATAGAGGTGAAGCTGGCGATAACGTTGGTCTATTACTTCGTGGAATTGATAAAAAAGAAATTAAGCGTGGTATGGTATTAGCTGCACCAGGTTCAATTACTCCTCATACTAAATTTAAAGCTGAGGTATATGTATTGAAGAAAGAAGAAGGTGGTCGTCACACTCCTTTCCACAATAACTATCGTCCTCAATTCTACTTACGTACATTAGACGTAACTGGTGAAATTCAATTACCAGAAGGAATTGAAATGGTAATGCCTGGTGATAACGTAACAATTACAGTAGAATTAATTACTCCTGTAGCTATTGATAAAGGTCTTACTTTTGCTATTCGTGAAGGTGGTCGTACAGTAGGTGCTGGTCAAGTAATTGATATTATTGAATAAATATAAAACTTATAGGTAACTATTTTAGTTACCTATTTTTTACGGGTGTGGCTCAATTGGTAGAGCGGCGGTCTCCAAAACCGCAGGTTGGGAGTTCGAGCCTCTCCACCCGTGCATAAAATGAATTAAGATGAAAGTATTATCATATTTTGGTGAAGCATATAAAGAGTTAGTTGAAAAAGTAACTTGGCCAACATGGAAAGAATTGCAGGGCAGTTCGGTTATAGTAATGGTGGCATCAATAATTATTGCGTTGGTAATATCTGCAATGGATGGTGCTTTCAAAAATGTAATGGAATTCATTTATAATATTTTTTACTAAATAATAACGTACATTAAGAGATGGCTGATATTGAAAAGAAGTGGTATGTTGTACGTGCAATGTCCGGTAAGGAAAAGAAAGTAAAAGAATTCATTGAATTTGAAATTTCTTCTGCTGGCTTAAATGACTATGTAGCTCAGATATTAATTCCTACAGAAAAAATATTCCAAATAAGAAATGGAAAGAAAATTAGCAAAGAGCGTAGCTTTTTTCCAGGATATATTTTAATAGAAGCAGCTCTAGATGGAGAAGTTGCTCACGTAATTAAAGGAATAAACGGAGTAATAGGATTTTTAGGAGCAGAAAAAGCTGGTGCACCTTTACCACTTAGAGTAAGTGAAGTTAACAGAATATTAGGTACTGTTGATGAGCTTGAAGCTAGTGAAGAAGAAATGACAGCCTCATATTATGTGGGAGAAACAGTAAAAGTTACTGACGGACCATTCAATGGTTTCTCTGGCATAATAGAAGATGTAAATAACGAGAAAAAGAAACTAAAAGTAATTGTTAAGATTTTTGGCAGAAAATCGCCATTAGAACTTAGCTTTTTACAAGTAGTAAAAGAATAATAATAATTTAATAACAGAGACGAGTCGTATTATGGCAAAACAAGTAGAAGGGTTTATTAAATTACAGATTAAAGGAGGAGCTGCAAATCCATCTCCACCAGTAGGACCTGCATTAGGTGCTAAAGGTGTGAATATAATGGAATTTTGCAAGCAATTTAACGCAAAAACTCAAGAGCAAGCAGGAAAGACGCTTCCAGTTGTAATAACTGTTTTTTCTGACAAATCATTTAGTTTTATAGTTAAAACTCCACCTGCAGCTGTACAATTATTAGAAGCCGCAAAATTGAAGTCCGGGTCACCGGAATCTAATCGTAACAAGGTAGGAAAAGTAACTTGGGATCAAGTTAAAGCTATCGCTGAGAACAAAATGCCTGACTTAAACGCATTTACTATTGAGTCTGCTATGAAAATGGTAGCTGGTACTGCTAGAAGTATGGGTGTAGTTGTAACAGGAGAGTTTCCTGCAAATAATTAAAAAATTGTAAAATGGCTAAATTAACAAAAAAACAGAAAGCTGTAAGTGATAAATTCGAGCATGGTCTTGAATATAGTGTAGCTGACGCTTCCCGTTTGGTTAAAGAGACATCAACTACAAAGTATGATGCATCGGTCGATTTTGCTATTCGTTTAGGAGTAGATCCACGTAAAGCCAATCAAATGGTTCGTGGTATTGTATCGTTACCTCATGGTACCGGTAAAGAAACTAGAGTTCTAGTTTTATGTACTCCAGACAAAGAGCAAGAAGCTAAAGACGCAGGTGCTGATTTTGTCGGTTTAGATGATTATGTTGAGAAAATCCAAGGAGGTTGGACAGATATCGATGTAATTATTACAATGCCTCAAGTAATGGCTAAAGTTGGTAAATTAGGACGTGTCCTAGGACCGAGAGGTTTAATGCCAAATCCGAAAAGTGGTACTGTTACCCCTGAAGTAGGAAAAGCTGTGAAAGAAGTAAAAGCTGGTAAAATCGACTTTAAAGTTGATAAGTATGGAATAGTTCATGCAGCTATCGGAAAAGTATCTTTTGATGCTGATCAGATTAGAGATAATGCAAATGAATTATATCAAACTATTAACAAGCTTAAACCAACTTCTGCAAAGGGAACATACGTGTTAAGCGTTTATATGTCTAGCACAATGGGTCCTGGAATAAAAGTTGATCCTAAATCATTTGAGGTTTAATTCGTATTAAGTATGAAAAAAGAAGAAAAAGCTAAAATGATAGACGAGCTTTTAGAGCAAGTTAATTCTTTTTCACATCTGTATTTAACAGATATCTCAGGTTTAAACGCCGAAGATACTAGTGATTTAAGAAGGAAATGTTTTGAGAACGATATCAAATTAGCAGTTGTGAAGAATACTCTTTTTAAATTAGCTTTAGATAAAGCTGATGGAGAGTATGAGGAGTTGTATGATACACTTGTTGGTAATACTACAATAATGTTTTCAAACACTGGTAATGCACCAGCTAAATTAATTAAAGAATTTAGAAAAGATGGTGAAAAACCATTCTTAAAAAGTGCATACGTTGAGCAATCAACTTATATTGGTGATGAGCAAGTTGAATTATTATCGACAATTAAATCTAAGGAAGAACTTATTGGTGATGTTATTGCATTATTACAATCGCCAGCTAAGAACGTTATTTCTGCATTACAATCAAGTGGAAATATCCTTTCAGGATTAGTGAAAACTTTATCCGAACGAGAAGAAAAATAAATAAAAAACTTTAAAATTTAATAAAATGGCAGATATTAAAAAACTTGCTGAAGAGTTAGTTAATCTAACTGTAAAAGAAGTAAACGAGCTTGCTGAAATTCTTAAGGAAGAGTATGGTATAGAGCCAGCTGCTGCGGCAGCTGTAGTTGCTGCTCCTGCAGCAGGTGGTGCTGATGGCGCTGCAGCAGAAAAAACTGAATTTAATGTAGTATTAAGTTCAGCTGGTGGATCAAAATTACAAGTTGTAAAATTAGTTAAAGAATTAACTGGTTTAGGACTTAAAGAAGCGAAAGCTCTTGTAGATAGTGCACCTGCTCCTGTTAAGGAAGGCGTAGCTAAAGACGAAGCAGAATCAATGAAAGCAAAACTTGAAGAAGCAGGAGCTGACATTGAACTTAAATAAGAGATTCAAAACATATTAATTTCTTAGTGGTTTAGAGCCTTTAAAGGCTCTAAACCTTTTGTTGTTATAAATCATTTAAGTTCTTTAATTTTTAAACAATGTCTGTTACTTACAAAAAAGAAAGAGTAGATTTTGCAACTTTAGCAAATAAACTTGAATACCCCGATTTCCTCGATATACAGTTGAAATCATTTAAAGAATTTTTTGATCTTGGTGCGTCTAAAGAAGAAAGAGGCGACGAAGGATTATATAGAATTTTCCAAGAAAACTTTCCGGTAACTGATACCAGAAATAATTTTGTACTAGAATTTATCGATTATTTTATCGATCCTCCCCGTTATTCAATGGATGAGTGTCTAGAAAGAGGCGTATCGTACAGCGTACCTTTAAAAGCAAAGTTAAAATTATATTGTACTGACCCCGAACACGAAGACTTTGAAACAATAATTCAAGATGTATTTCTTGGATTTATACCATATATGACTCCACGTGGTACTTTTATCATTAATGGAGCTGAGCGTGTAATTGTATCTCAGTTACACCGTTCACCAGGAGTATTCTTTGGCCAAAGCATGCATGCTAACGGAACCAAATTATATTCTGCAAGAATAATTCCATTCAAAGGTTCTTGGATTGAATTTGCTACCGACATTAATAGTGTTATGTATGCATATATCGATCGTAAAAAGAAATTACCTGTAACAACTTTATTCCGTGCAATTGGATACGAAAGCGATAAAGAAATTTTAGAAATTTTTGACCTTGCTGACGAAGTTAAAGTTACTAAAAGTGGACTTAAAAAACTAGTTGGAAGAAAATTAGCAGCTAGAGTTTTAAAATCATGGATTGAAGATTTTGTTGACGAAGATACTGGAGAAGTAGTATCTATTGAACGAAATGAAATTATTGTAGATAGAGAAACTGAAATAGAAAAAGAGCATCTTGAAATGATTTACGAATCAGGTGCGAAAACAATTTTACTTCATAAAGAAGATGCTAATCAATCTGATTACGCAATTATCTATAACACACTTCAGAAAGACCCATGTAACTCTGAAAAAGAAGCTGTTTTATATATATATAGACAATTAAGAAATTCTGAACCACCTGACGAAGATACTGCTAGAGAGATTATTGATAATCTTTTCTTCTCAGAAAAACGTTACGATTTAGGTGAAGTTGGAAGATATAAATTAAATAGAAAACTTGGTATAGATACTCCTGTTGAAACAAAGGTATTAACTAAGGAAGATATTATTGCAATTATAAAGCATTTAATTCAGTTAGTGAATTCTAAAACTGATGTTGATGATATTGATCACTTAAGTAACAGACGAGTTAGAACAGTTGGTGAGCAATTATTCAATCAATTTGGAGTTGGTTTAGCACGTATGGCTAGAACTATTCGCGACAGAATGAATGTAAGAGATAATGAGGTGTTTTCTCCAATGGATTTGATTAATGCAAAAACATTGTCATCTGTAATTAACTCATTTTTTGGAACAAATGCACTCTCTCAGTTTATGGATCAAACAAATCCACTTGCTGAAATGACTCATAAGCGTCGTATGTCTGCACTTGGTCCTGGTGGGTTATCTAGAGAAAGAGCAGGTTTCGAAGTACGTGACGTTCACTTTACTCATTATGGACGATTATGTCCAATTGAAACCCCTGAAGGACCGAATATTGGTCTTATCTCATCGCTTTGTGTTTTTGCTAAAGTTAATAATTTAGGCTTTATTGAAACACCTTATCGTGAAGTAAAAGAAGGAATTGTAAATTTAGATAATACAAAAGTAATTTATCATAGTGCTGAAGAAGAAGAAGAAAAAGTTATTGCTCAAGCAAATGCTAAAATAGATGAGCAAGGTAACTTTTTAAGTACTAGAATTAAATCTAGATTTGAAGGCGATTTTCCAATTTCAGAAGCAAAAGATCTTCATTTAATGGATGTTGCTCCTAACCAAATAACATCAATTGCTGCATCGTTAATTCCTTTCTTGGAGCATGATGATGCTAACCGTGCATTGATGGGATCTAACATGATGCGTCAAGCAGTACCTTTATTAAAAACCGATTCGCCAATTGTTGGAACTGGAATTGAAAAGCAAGTAGCTGAAGATTCTCGTAACTTAATAATGGCTGAAGGTGATGGTGTAGTTGACTATGTAGATGCAACTAAAATTGTTATTAGATACTCAAGAACTGAGCATGAACAATTTGTTAGTTTTACCGATGACTTAAAAACATATAATCTTCCTAAATTTAAGAAAACAAACCAAGGTACATCAATAAACCTTCGTCCTCTTGTTAAAAAAGGAGATAAGGTATCGCAAGGTTTGGTCTTGACTGAAGGCTATGGTACACAAGGTGGAGAATTAGCTTTAGGTAAAAACCTTAAAGTAGCATTTATGCCTTGGAAAGGTTATAACTTTGAGGATGCTATCGTAATTAATGAAAAAGTTGTTAAAGATGATATTTTTACATCAGTTCATATTACAGAACATACTCTTGAAGTTAGAGAAACTAAACGTGGTTTAGAAGAATTAACATCTGATATTCCTAATGTTAGTGAAGAAGCAACAAGAAACCTTGATGAAAATGGAATAATTAGAATAGGAGCAAAAATTGGTCCTGGTGATATTTTAATAGGAAAAATTACTCCGAAAGGAGAATCAGACCCATCACCCGAAGAAAAATTATTACGAGCCATTTTTGGTGATAAAGCTGGTGATGTAAAAGATGCTTCATTAAAAGCTTCTCCTTCAATGTTTGGGGTAGTTGTTGATAAAAAATTATTCTCTCGTTCTATTAAAGAAAGAAAAATTAGAGCTGCCGAGAAACCATTAATAAGTAGAATTGAAGAAAAACAAGAACAAGATATTGAAGCCTTAACTTCAGTTTTAATAGATAAATTATTTATCGTTGTAAATGGAAAAACATCTCAAGGAATAAAGGACAATTACGATAATGTTGTTATACCTAAGGGCACTAAATTTACTTTAAAATCTTTAAATGAATTAGATTTTAATAGCGTAAATCCATTAAGATGGACTACTGATAATGAAAAGAATGAGACTATTAAAGAGTTGATTAAAAACTATAATAATGGTGTTAAAGAAATTCAAGCGGCAGCTAAACGTGAAATATTTAACATTACTATTGGAGATGAACTTCCTAACGGAATTATTAAGCTTGCTAAAGTTTATATAGCTCAAAAACGTATTGTTAAAATTGGTGATAAAATGGCTGGTCGCCATGGTAACAAAGGTATTGTTTCTCGAATTGTAAGAGAAGAAGATATGCCATTTATGGATGATGGAACAACAGTTGATATTGTTCTTAACCCATTAGGTGTGCCATCTCGTATGAACCTTGGTCAAATTTATGAAACTGTACTTGGTTGGGCAGGATTAAAACTAGGTGTTAAATTTTCAACACCAATTTTTGATGGAGCTACACTAGACCAAATTACAGAATATACTCGCAAAGCTGGTATTCCTGATTATGGTAAAACATATTTATATGACGGTGGTACAGGAGTTAAGTTTGATCAGCCTGCTACAGTAGGTGTGATTTATATGCTTAAACTTGGTCACTTAGTTGACGATAAAATGCACGCTCGTTCTATTGGGCCATACTCTCTTATTACTCAGCAACCACTTGGTGGTAAGGCTCAGTTTGGAGGTCAGCGTTTTGGTGAAATGGAAGTTTGGGCATTAGAAGCATTTGGTGCATCTAATATACTTCAGGAAATTTTAACTATTAAATCTGATGATGTTATTGGTCGTGCAAAAGCTTATGAAGCTATTGTAAAAGGCGAACCAATGCCACAAGCAGGAGTTCCTGAATCATTAAACGTATTACTACACGAACTTAGAGGTTTAGGTCTAAGTATCGATATGGAATAAAACTATAGAGAGTTTCATTTGGAACTCTCTACGGTTTATTAATTAAAGATTTATTATATAACAACTTAATATACAGTTTATGGCTTTTAGAAAAGAGAGTAACGTAAGAAAAGAATTTACTAAAATCTCTATAGGTTTAGCATCGCCAGAAGAAATACTCGAAAGATCGAGTGGTGAGGTATTAAAACCAGAAACTATAAATTACCGAACATATAAACCTGAACGTGATGGTTTATTTTGCGAAAGAATTTTTGGACCTGTAAAGGATTATGAATGTCATTGTGGTAAATATAAAAGAATAAGATACAAAGGTATTGTTTGCGATAGATGTGGTGTTGAAGTAACAGAAAAGAAAGTTCGTAGAGAGCGTTCAGGACATATTGCTTTAGTTGTACCTGTTGCACATATCTGGTATTTTAAATCATTACCAAATAAAATAGGTTATTTATTAGGCTTACCTACAAAAAAGCTTGATGTAATTGTTTATTACGAAAGATACGTAGTTATAAACCCAGGTGGAATTAAAAACGCTGAGGGAGAAGAACTAAAACAATTAGATTTTTTAACAGAAGACGAGTATCTAGATATACTTGAGCAACTTCCAAAAGAAAATCAATTTCTTGAAGATGATGATCCTAATAAATTTATTGCAAAAATGGGTGCTGAAGCAATTCATCACTTATTAACTTTAATTAATTTAGATGAATTAGCATTTTCATTACGTCATAAAGCAAATACAGAAACATCTCAACAAAGAAAGAATGAAGCATTAAAAAGACTTAATGTTGTTGAAGCTTTTCGTGCATCTAAAGGTAGAAATAAACCTGAATGGATGATAGTTAAGGTTGTACCTGTAATTCCGCCAGAATTAAGACCACTTGTGCCTCTTGATGGTGGACGTTTTGCTACATCAGACTTAAATGATCTATATCGTCGTGTTATTATTAGAAATAACCGATTAAAAAGATTAATTGAAATTAAAGCTCCTGAAGTAATTTTACGAAACGAAAAACGTATGTTACAAGAAGCTGTTGATTCTTTGTTCGATAACTCAAGAAAAGCAAATGCCGTTAAAACAGATGCTAACCGACCATTAAAATCATTAAGCGATAGCTTAAAAGGTAAGTCTGGTCGTTTCCGTCAAAACTTACTTGGTAAACGTGTTGATTATTCTGCACGTTCAGTAATTGTTGTTGGACCAGAATTGAAAATGCACGAATGTGGTATTCCAAAAGGAATGGCAGCTGAATTATACAAACCTTTTGTAATTCGTAAATTAATTGAAAGAGGAATTGTAAAAACAGTAAAATCGGCTCGTAAAATTGTTGATAGAAGAGATCCTGTAGTTTGGGATATTCTTGAGAATATACTAAAAGGACACCCTGTATTGCTTAACCGTGCTCCAACTCTTCACAGATTGGGTATTCAAGCTTTTCAACCAAAGCTTATAGAAGGTAAAGCTATTCAGTTACATCCACTTGCATGTACAGCGTTTAACGCCGATTTTGATGGCGACCAGATGGCTGTTCACTTACCTCTTGGTAATGCAGCAATCATAGAAGCTCAATTATTAATGTTGGGTTCGCATAACATTCTTAACCCTGCTAATGGTGCCCCAATTACAGTACCATCACAGGATATGGTTTTAGGTTTATACTATATTACAAAGCCACGTAAAGGTGTTAAAGGCGAAGGTCTAAGATTCTATTCTCCAGAGGAAGTTACTATTGCATTGAACGAAGGTGTTGTTGATATTCACGCTGAAATTACAGTTAGAATTGATGATTACACACAAGGTGATGAACCTGTTAAAGTAATGCAAAAAACTACTGTTGGTAGAGTTATTTTTAACCAATTAGTACCTCATAAAGTAGGATATATTGATGAAATATTAACAAAAAAATCTCTTCGTGATATTATTGGTAAAGTATTAAAGGTTTCGGGTAATACTAGAACTGCCGAATTTCTTGATGATGTTAAAGCAATGGGATATAGAATGGCATTTGAAGGTGGATTATCATTTAACCTTAACGATGTTATTATTCCTGAGGCAAAAGAAGAACTTGTTAATGATGGGTATGCTCAAGTTGAGGAAGTAATGAATAACTATAACATGGGATTCATTACAAATAATGAAAGATACAATCAAATTATTGATATTTGGACACATATTAACGCTAAGTTGACAAATATTCTTATGGAGCAAATTAGTACCGACAATCAAGGGTTTAATGCTGTGTTTATGATGCTTGACTCAGGTGCTCGTGGTTCAAGAGAGCAAATACGTCAGTTATCTGGTATGAGAGGTCTGATGGCAAAACCGCAAAAATCTGGTGCAACAGGAGGTCAAATTATTGAAAATCCTATTCTTTCTAACTTTAAGGAAGGATTATCAGTACTTGAGTACTTTATTTCTACTCACGGAGCTCGTAAAGGTTTGGCCGATACAGCTCTTAAAACTGCCGATGCTGGTTATTTAACTCGTCGTCTTGTTGATGTATCACAAGATATGATTATTACAAAAGAAGATTGTGGAACTTTACGTGGTTTAATTGCAACAGCACTTAAAAACGATGATGAAGTTGTAGAATCTTTATTTGATAAAATATTAGGTAGAACTACAGTTCATGATATTTACGACCCTAAAACAAACGAATTAATCGTTGTTTCAGGTGATGAAATAACAGAAGAAATAGCTCAAGTTATTGAAGATTCTCCAATTGAGAGTGTAGAAATTCGTTCTGCTTTAACATGTGAATCTAAAAATGGTATTTGTGCAAAATGTTATGGACGTAACCTTTCAACTGGACGTATGGTTCAGAAAGGTGAGGCTGTTGGAGTTGTAGCTGCTCAATCAATTGGTGAGCCAGGTACACAGTTAACACTTCGTACATTCCACGCTGGTGGTACTGCTGGTAACATTAGTACTGAGAATACAATTGAAGCTAAGAGTGATGGTTTTGTTGAAATAGAAGAACTTAGAACAATTGAAACTATTCAAGAAGATGGTTCTAAACTCGATGTAGTAGTAGGTCGAATGGCTGAAATGAGATTAATTGACAAGAAAACAGATATAGTTCTTTCTACACATCCAATACAATATGCATCTAAATTATTTATTAAGAATAATACAGAAGTAAAAAAAGGGACACTAATTGCTGAATGGGATGCATTTAACTCTGTAATTATTTCGGAGGCTAAAGGTAAAGTTGTATTTGAAGGTTTAGTTGATGGTGTTACCTTTAAAGAGGAATCTGATGAACAAACAGGGTTTAAAGAGAAAATTGTAATAGAAACTAAGGATAAAACTATTAGTCCTATTATTAAAATTCTTGATAAGAAAAAAGAAGTACTAAGAACTTATAATATTCCTGTAGGTGCTCATATTACTGTTAATGAAGGCGATAGTATTGAAGTAGGTAGCTATATTGTTAAGATGCCAAGAGCAACAAGTAAAGCAGGTGATATTACAGGTGGTTTACCTCGTGTTACTGAACTATTTGAAGCTCGTAATCCTTCAAACCCTGCTGTTGTTGCAGAGGTTGATGGTGAGGTTTCGTTTGGTAAAATTAAGCGTGGTAACCGAGAGGTTATTGTTACTACCAAAATTGGTGATGTTAAGAAATACTTAGTTTCATTATCTAAACAAATACTTGTTCAGGCAAACGATTATGTTAAAGCTGGTACACCTTTATCTGATGGAGCAACTACACCTGCTGATATTTTAGCAATTAAAGGTCCAACAAAAGTGCAAGAGTATATTGTTAATGAAGTACAAGCAGTATATCGTTTACAAGGTGTGAAAATTAATGATAAACACTTTGAGGTAATTGTACGTCAAATGATGCGTAAAGTAGCTATTGAAGATCCTGGAGATACTAAATTCTTAGAGAAGCAAATTATTGATAAATGGGTTGCTATGGAAGAGAATGATAGAGTATTTGGTATGAAATATATCGAAGACGCTGGTGATTCTACAATATTTAAATCTGGTCAGATAATAACTGCACGTCGTTTACGTGATGAGAATTCAATTCTTAAACGTAAGGATATGAAGATTATGACATCAAGAGATGCCATGCCAGCAACATCTAAACAGGTGTTACAAGGTATTACTAGAGCAGCATTACAAACTAGTAGCTTTATATCTGCAGCATCGTTCCAAGAGACTACAAAAGTACTGAATGAAGCAGCTATTAATGGTAAAATTGATAAGCTAGAAGGATTAAAAGAGAATGTAATTGTTGGTCATAAAATTCCAGCAGGTACTGGTCTTAGAGAGTATAATGATATAGTTGTTGGTTCTCAAGAAGAGTATGATAGAATTACTTCTAGTAATACATTCTTATAGAAATAATTTAATTTATAATTAAAAAGTCGTAGTTACTACGGCTTTTTTTTAAACAAAATATTATGAGTGAAGAACAAAAAGATAAAAATCAGATTAATATTGAGTTAGATGAAGATGTTGCACAAGGAACTTACTCTAATCTTGCTGTAATTACACATTCTAATACTGAGTTTGTTATTGATTTTGTAAGAATTGTACCAGGTACACCAAAAGCCAAGGTTAAATCTAGAATTATTTTAACTCCTGAGCATGCAAAACGGTTAATGTTTGCATTACAGGATAATATAAATAGATTTGAATCGACTCACGGAAAAATAAAAGATGTTCAACCTGGAGGTGGGAATATGATGCCTCCAATGAATTTTGGACCAAAAGGACAAGCATAAAAAAAGAGGTTTCATTGAAACCTCTTTTTTTATGTATACTCTGAATTGTCTTCAATTGTCTGATGAGTAATATTTAGGAGAAATAAAAAACATTATTTATTTAAATGTATTAATCTCTCCTATTCAGCAGACCCTATGTAAGTTTGCAACACACACACACATTATTGATAAGTTTTTAGCAACCATTTTGTCTATACTCAAACCAAATAGCTTTTCGGTTTTTCTACTTTTCCTTTTTCCATTTTTATTTGCTTAAAATTTTAAGCATAACAAGCTATGCTTAAAATTTGAAACTCTAAAAATGAAAAAATAAACCCGTATAAATTCCCTAAAAGCTAAATGAATTGAGTATATTATACCAGATTATCTAATTAAAGTAACCGTACCAGCTTTTTCGTGTTCTGTACCTTCAAAATCTTTACAAACTACCTTCCAAACATAAGAGCCATTCTGAGCTTTTTTATTGCCAGATTTAACGTATCCATCCCATTTGGCAAATAAATCGTCTGTTTGCCAAATTATTTCGCCCCAACGATCGTAAATAGTTAATAAGAAATCATCAGTATCAATACCATGGCCAACAACATAAAAGCTATCGTTTATACCATCGCCATCAGGACTATATGCTGTTGGTGCGTATAATGTAAATATCTCTTTTACTCTAACAGTATGTTTTGTAGTATCTTTACAACCGTCTACAGAAACTGCTACTAATTCAACATTATAAGAGCCTGAGTTATTATAAGTATGTGTTGGTTCAAATACGCTTGAAGAATCTCCATCGTCAAAATTCCAAATATATGAAGATGCTACTTCTGAATAATTACTGAAATTGAATGTAGGTTCTAATATTGACATAACATCAGGAAGAACATCAAACTTAGCTATTGGCGTTGGAAACACATGAATCATATCTTCTATTGTTTTGCTTACTTTACAACCATCGGTAGTTGTTACACTTAATGTTATGTCGTAATATCCTGAGCTTGTAAAAGTATGTAATGGATTCGGATTTAATGAAAGATTATTTGAATTTATATCATCAAAATTCCACATATATGAATAGTCATTCTCGGTAATATTAGTGTTAAAGTTAATTTGTAAAGGTGGGCAACCTTGTAAAATATCAGCTTGCAACATTAAAGACGGAATAGGGTAGAAATTAATTGTTAAATTTGATACATCTGTAGAGTTACAGCCATCTATAACAGTATAAGGAAAAACACCTGCTTGTTCAGGATAAATTATAGTATTTAAAGTAACTACATTACCATTTTCATCATAAATAGTATATGGAGGTATTCCATCTTGAATTAAATCGGTTACTAGTAGTGGATCTCCTGGACAAATAGTATCTTTATTTGAATAAACATCAAAATTTACTCCTGGTGAAACTTGTATAAAAACACTATCTTCGTTTGTCTTACAACCGTATCCATCTACTCCTGAAACTGTTAATGTGATATCGGTATATGGATTAATTGTTTGGGTTTCTGTATTAACATTATTATTCCAATTATAAGTATATGGTGGAATACCACCAGAAATATTTGCAAAAATATCAGTGTAATTACCTACGCAAATTAATGTACTACCAAAGGCTTCAATGCTAACGATATCTTCAAATACATAAAAAGTAGCTGTACCTGTACAAGAATTATTATCTTTAACAACTACAGTATAATTACCATCATTTGATACATTTATACTTTGTGTATTTGCATTATTATTCCATAAATAACTTGTATAACCTGCATCGGCACTAATTGTTGCCGTAGAACCAGAGCAGAAGTAAGTATCTCCTGTTATTACAGGTGTTGGACTAGGATTAATTAAAAGAGTTAGTGTTACGGTACTATCGCAACCATTATTTGATTGGAATACTTCAGTGTAAACACCTGCTGAACTTAATAATTGTGTTCCAAAAGAATATGTATCGCCTTCGCAAATGCTTTTTGTGTCGGTACCTAAAATCTCGGCAGGTTCAGTTATTTCTACACTTGTTGTTATTGTACAGGTATGTGCATCTGTTACTGTTACATCATAAGTACCTATGGTTAAATTTGATTGGTCTTCGTTACTTACAACTAAACCAGAACCATTACTTGTTACCCAATTATATTGATATTGTGGAGTTCCTCCTCCTACTGTTAGGTTTATACTTCCATCATTTCCTTGATAACAACTTACATTAGTATGTGTTTCGCCTATTGTTAAAATATCTGGTTCACTCACAATTATTGGATTACTAACAATTACACAATTATTACTATCCGTTACGGTTACAGTATAAGTACTTCCTGTTAAACCTGTAAAATTACCATTATTTTGTGAGCCATTTCCATAATCAAAAGTATAATTAGGAGTTCCGCCTGTAGCATTAACTGTTACTGTTCCATTTGCATCGCCATTACATAATATATCTGTTGATGCTTCGGTTAATGATAATTGACTTGGTCCATTAATTGTATATGTATTTGTTATTGTACAAGTATTTGCATCTGAAATAGTTACATCGTAAGTTCCTGCGGTTAAATCCGATTGATCCTCATCTGTAACAACTAAACCGGAACCATTGGCAGTTGTCCAATTATATGAATATCCTGCTGTTCCATCAGAAACTGTTAAATCTATTGTTCCTGTTGCATCTCCATAACATTTAATATCTGTACCTGATATTGTTGATATTAATTCTGATGGCATATTTACAGTATATGTAGTATCAGTAGGGTCGCAATTACCCTCTTGTACACCAAGAGCAATAGTGTATGAAGTATTATTGTTAGGGAATGAAACCTCAATAGGTCCTGCACTTAAAATATTACCAGACACAACTGTTCCTCCATCAAAATCCCAAGAAAATGTTGAGTTAGATACTATTGCTGCTCCTGAATATGTAAATGTTACATTATCTCCAGCACATAGTGGTTGAGAAAAATCTATTGTTGTAGGTGGTGTTACGCAACCACAATCAGGGTCGTTTGCTGGTAGCACCCAAATACAAGTTTGATTTGTATATTCGCAACCAAAATTATCTGTTGCTATAACATCGTAACATACAGTGCCCTCAGTTGATGGTGCTACTGTTACCATAGTATCTTGCGAACTTATAACATTTTCTCCTGTCCAATCATAATTTACTATATTGTTTTGAAAATACCAATAATCAGGATAAACAGAAGGTGCAAAGGTCATACCCCAATTAAAAATAAAACCATTATCACTTGCCCAATTATCAATAATAGTAATCGTCCATTGACCGTTTAAAGGACAACCTATTAAATTATCTAAACTTTCGAAAGATGTATATGAACCTGCAGGTAAAGTTGGATTATCACCACCAGAATAATTAACAAGTAAAGCATCACCTTCATCACCCATTGTTCCATATTCTGGTGTTGGTGTCCAACAATAATCATAGCCAACTCCCGGATCATAATTATTATCATCATCAATTGGCTCGCCTAAAAAAGTATTGGCACCAGCTTGTGTTTCTAAAATAACAGTTGTTCCATCAGGACAAGTTATTTTCATAATTAAATCGCCAAGATAAGAATGTTCTAAATTTGCACAAATACTTTCGAGCATAGAAATACTATCAAGAGTTTGTGCACCAAACATATCAAATAATAATGTTGTGCTATATGATGCTCCTTCACCATCAGGTAAAAATGTAGTTCCTGATATCATCATATTTGGAGTATTATCCCATATATCGGCTTGTGCAGTTGCTGAGCCTTGCCCTGCTGTTGCACCAATTGTTGTTGCTTGATCTGGGCAAATAGTATCTGTTGATACTGACCAATGAGGTGTCATAGATACTCTTACTCTATGGTCAACATCATTTGAATTTCTACAACCATATTGGTCTGTAATAATACAGTCTATCATATATCCTCCACCATCAGGAAAAGTATGAGTTACAACTTGACCTGTTTGAGCTGGTGTTCCATCAGCAAAATCCCAAGTAAAAGTAGATTGTGCATCAGATTGATTATATAAACCTCCGTTAAAATTATAATCGCCCGAAGCATAGAAGGTTACTGTTTCTCCTTGACATATATCTGTATATAATGCTTCTGTTTGTTCGGAAGTTGAATCTATAACTGCATTAAAATATTGACAGTTAAATTGACAATGTATTGTTCCAGAAAATGTAGAACCGCCACCATTTGAAATAAACTCAAAAGTTAAACAACCTGTCATGTTATTAGGACTGGCTGTCATTGCCCATGGAACTTGAAAATTTGATTGATCAAAAGCTCCCAATAATGGTGCATTTACATCTGTACCTTCGTAAACATTTAGAACATCTCCACCGGAAAAGCTCCAATCACTATAATTAACAGCAACATGTGTACTATCTGGATCATCATCGCATATTGTCATTACAAAAGTGTCTCCTGCATTATGTGAGCCTATTGTAAAGGTTCCGCTACATGCATTTATGTTTCCCTCATCATTAATAGTATATGTTTGAGAAAATGATATTAATGACGTAATCATTAATAGTATTAAAAAAAGTTTTTTCATAATGTTTTATTTTATTTTATTAAATTTATTATTCCTGATTTTTGATATTCAACACCATTAAAGTCATAGCATGTTATTAAGAATACATAACTATCATTTTTACAGATATTATTTTTATATTTACCATCCCATTTAGCAAATAAATCATTTGTTTGCCAAATTATTTCACCCCAACGATTAAAAATTTTCATATTAAAATTATCAGTGTCAATACCATGACCAACTACATAAAAATTATCATTTATATCATCACCATCAGGTGAAAAATATGATGGAACATATAATGTAAATATATCTTCCACTAAGACAGTATGATATACTGAATCCACACAACCTTTTTCTGAAATAGATATTAATTTTACAGTATATTCTCCAATATTATTATATTTATGTGTTGGGTTGACAAAATCTGATGAATCACCATCATCAAAAGACCAAATATATTTATATCCATCAATTGAATAATTAACAAAATCAAAACTAGGTTCAATAATATCTACTACTGATGGTAAAACATCAAATTTAGCGATTGTAGTTGGAAAAACATAAATCATATTTTCTATTGTTTTATCATTACTACACCCATTTGGAGTTGTTATTTTTAATGATATGTCGTAATAACCAGATTTTATAAAAATCTGTGTTGGATTTTTATCAAAAGAAATTTTATTATCTTCGCCATCAAAAATCCATAGATATGAAAAATCATCATTATAAAAATCTAAATTACTTATAAAATTAACAGATAATGGTGGACATCCTTCTAATATATCAGAATGAAATTCTAATGATGGTATTTTATATAAACCAACATTAACAATATCTGTTGAGATAGTATTACATTTGTCTTCAACGGTATAAATATATGTTGAATTATTTAAAGGATATTCACATTCTAATAAATCAATAATATTACCATCTGTATTTTTTAGTATATATGGTGGTATGCCATTAGTAATTGTGCTTGAAATTAGAATTGGATCTCCTGGACAAACAGAATCTTTATTACTTGATATATCTAATTCAACTGGTAAATAATGAGAAATTTTAATACTTTCAATATTAGACTTACAACCTAAATTATCTATAACATAAACATTATATGTAGTTTCTATATTCGGACTGACATCTATTGATGATGTCATTGTTGCATTTGTGTTCCAATAATATGTATATGTTGGTACACCAGATGAAACATTAACTTGTATTGTAGCTGTATCATTAAGACATATTAATTGATTTGGTGTTGTAGTTATTTCAACAATATCTACATCTATATCTACACTATGTGTACCAATACAATTATTATTATCGGTTACTGTAACAGAATAAGTACCAGTATTATTAATTTCTATTGTTTGAGTAGTTTCTGATGTGCTCCAAAGATATGTATTATATTGTCCAGCATCTAATATACTAACAGAACCATTACAGATTGCTAAATCACCAGATATTATAGGTGTAGGATTAGACATAGTGTTTATAGTTATACTTGCATCACCAACGCAATTATTATTATCGGTTACTGTAACAGAATATGTTCCTGTTGTTGCAATATCAATAGTTTGAGTAGTTTCTGATGTACTCCAATGATATGTATCAAATCCTGTTCCAGCATCTAATGTTGATGAATTTCCTTCGCACATACTACTACCAATAATATTTGTTGTAGGATTAGCATTAATTGTTACTGTTCCGCTTGCAGT